>Ga0208411_1000826_pt1 | contig 22653 bp, 21 predicted proteins | sample ETN01SmetaG_4_FD_185793 | JGI IMG/M metagenome (GOLD analysis project Ga0208411, IMG submission 185793) | Marine microbial and viral communities from oxygen minimum zone, Eastern Pacific Ocean - ETNP2014F12-01SV261 (SPAdes) (version 2) | ecosystem: Environmental > Aquatic > Marine > Oceanic ... | reverse complement strand
GAGGCAGAAGGTGATGAACTGGATTTTTTCTTTCGAGAGATTATCCAGCCCATTTCATTCCCCATTATTATTGCCGATAAAGAAGGTAATCCTCAACAGTGGAAGAATCTTCCCGGAAACGATGATCTCAGTGTAGATAATGTACGAGAATACCTGATGGACATGGCAGAAGAGAATGATCCAATCCCCTTGATCGTTTATCTGGAGGAATTTGGTACAACCAAGGATTTTGAGTTGGGATTCATATATTTTGGCGATTCGAAAATTGTAACGGATTTCGTTCGACATCAGGAGACATTAGTAAATCACAAAAAGCGATTGGAGGTACACAAGGAGTCACTCTTACAGTACAAGAAGCGTCTCGTCTTACTTCCTTTTGTAGAGATTACTGCTGTAGCGCTGTTTGTTCTTCTCGGATTTTTCGGTTTCCAGCTGATTCGTAACAATGAAAAGCGACATATTTGGCTGGGTACTGCCCGGGAGACTGCCCACCAGTTAGGAACTCCTGTATCTTCATTGATGGGGTGGCTAGACAGGTTGGTTGATCATCCTGAGGAAAGTGCCAAGCTGGCGGAAGAGATGAGCAAAGATGTGAATCGTCTCCAGAGGATAAGTGACCGTTTTGCAAGGATGGGATCAAGACCGAAGCTGGAGAGGATTGAGGTTCAGCAGCTGCTGGACGAAACTGCCGATTACTTTAGAGACCGACTCCCCAGTAATAAATCTGTCACACTTGACGTTGCAGATGCCGGTGATGCGGCAATTCTCGGTACTCCCACGCTTATTTCGTGGGCGTTGGAGAACCTGGTAAAAAACGCTATTGACAGTCTTGATAAGCCAGAAGGCAAGGTATCACTGTCTGCTACCCAAGAGGGTAGTCACGTAGTGTTTGTGATCGCGGATAACGGCAAGGGAATTCGGCGACGGGACTGGAAAAATGTCTTCCGTCCGGGATACAGCACGAAGGAACACGGATGGGGGCTCGGCCTGAGTTTGACGCGGAGGATCATTGAGGAATTCCAAAACGGTGCTATTCGAGTGCTTAATTCCGAAGTAGGTGTGGGCGCAACATTTGAGATTCGTATTCCCGCTGCATAGACAGTAGGAAAGGGATAGTGTTATGAGTACAAGAAGAGATTTTCTGAAAGGGACAGTTGCTGCTGCTGTTGTCCCTGGAATTGCGTTTTCGAAAGTGATGGAAAAAATGGAGCGAAACACAGGTCATCCTACTGTTATATCCACCTGGAACTTCGGGATGGAAGCCAATCGAGAAGCTATGCCTCTCCTCAAACGAGGGAAGTCCGCTCTGGATGCCGTTGAGGCAGGTGCCAGAGTGCCGGAAGCTGATCCCGAAATTCGTTCAGTTGGTTATGGCGGGAGACCGGATGAGGATGGTCATGTTACATTGGATGCCTGCATCATGGACTCCCACGGTAACGCCGGATCGGTAGCATTTTTGCAGGATATAAAGCATTCTGTCTCTGTGGCGCGGAAAGTGATGGAACAGACCGATCATGTTATGCTGGTGGGCGATGGAGCAAAACGATTTGCTTTGTCTCAAGGGTTCAAAGAAGAAGATCTACTAACCGAAGAATCTCGAAAGGAATGGCTCAAGAGGAAGGAGAATTTGAGCGGTAAAGGTGATTTGGGCCCAAATGAGAACCACGATACTATTAGCATTCTGGCTCAAGATAAAGACGGTAATATAGCCGGAGCTTGCAGTACCAGCGGACTTGCTTATAAACTCCACGGTCGAGTCGGTGATAGTCCCATTATAGGTGCTGCACTGTACTGTGATAATGATATCGGAGCAGCCGGTGCAACCGGCCTGGGAGAGGCCGTAATTAAGACAGTGGGGAGTTTCCTCGTCGTTGAGCTCATGCGTCAGGGGAGATCACCTCAAGAAGCGTGTGAGGAAGCTGTACGAAGGATACTTCGAAAGCATGGCGGGAAAGCGGATTTTCAAGTTGCTTACATCGCACTCCGAATAGATGGGGAAATAGGTGCCGCGGCAATTAAAAACGGTTTTCAGTATGCTTTGAATAGAGGAGAATCAAGTTCTCTGATTGATGTAAATAAGCTTACTGATTGAGAAGCAAAGAGGAAGCAGACGGATTAAAGAGAAAAGCGAATAATGGACTACGGTTATCAAAGAAATATAGCCATAGATTTTGAGGAATGCTGATAATGCCAATGTTTGAATATCAATGTGAAGAGTGTAGTTATATATTCGAAGAATTGATTTTTGGTGTTAACGCTACGAACGAGATAAGCTGTCCTAAGTGTAAATCTGAGAAAACAGAAAAACTCATGAGTGCACCGTCAATAGGAAGTTCTTCTTGTGAATACTCTACGGAAAGTGGTTGTAGTGCACCTTTAGGAAGCGGATTTTCCTGAGCAAAATAGTAGCGCCGGTCGGCGTTGAATATCAAAACTACTTAACCCATCAAAAAAGCCGGGAGCTTTTCTATGGGAAACATTAAAAGCTTTACCCCAGATTTTCCTCCACAAAATTCCAGTTAACCAAGTTCCAGAAAGCTTCTACATACTTGGGGCGGGCATTCCGGTAATCAATATAGTAGGCGTGTTCCCATACATCGCATGTTAGGAGAGGTGTCTGTCCGGAAGTAAGTGGATTCCCGGCATTTGCACTGTTTACTACTTCCAACCCGCCAGATTCATTCTTTACCAGCCAGCCCCAACCAGAACCGAAGGTCGTAATAGCTGTCTGGGAAAAAAGCTCTTTAAATTCGTCATAAGAACCAAAAGTCCCTTTAATTGCTTCTGCTAATGCTCCTGAAGGTTCTCCACCACCATTTGGACTTAAGCATTTCCAGTAAAAGGAGTGATTCCAATGTTGAGCAGCATTATTGAAGATTCCTCCGGAAGCACTGGTCACGATATCGTCCAGTGATATATCCGCAAACTCATTTTCATCAATAAGATTATTCAGGTTCTGTACATATGCGTTGTGGTGTTTTCCGTGATGGAAATCGAGTGTCTCTGCAGAAATGTGAGGTGCTAAGGCATCTTTATCGTACGGCAATACTGGAAGTTCATGGATCATCGTTTTCCCCCTATAGTAAGTTTATGTTTTCAATGATTGTTGTTACTTGGATTCATTGCTATAACAGTTAACAGTTCCCCCCTAGACATGTTGTCTACCTGTTGGAAAATTACAATGGGTTGCAAATGTGGGCAAGGTATTGCGATTAAGGACTATTTGATTGAAATATTCTCCCTTTTGACAATTCCCCTTCAAGTACTAACTTTGCGCGCTTTCTGAACAGAAAAAAAAGGATTAAGCTATGGCAAAGATGTGCGCAATATGTGGTAAGAAACCGGCTTCTGGTAACAATGTGAGTCATGCTCATAACAAGTCAAGACGCCGATGGCTCCCAAACCTTCAGAGGATAAAAGTGAATTTAAACGGTTCAGTTAAACGGATTCAAGTATGTACGTCTTGCATTCGTTCCGGAAAGGTAGTGAAGGCAGCCTAAGAACTCTCTAACTTTTACAAAAATAGAATCCCGCCACAATTAATTGTGAGCGGGATTCTATTATCTTGAGATGAAGGCTGTTATCGACTTTGCCTGAGAAAGGCAGGTATGTCGTAGTCATCCCCTTTTAATTTATGGGGGTCAACTGTAAGATCGGTCTTAGTCTCTGTCTCAGAAGGTTCGTCCATTTTCTTCTCATGAGTTGGTGTGTTAAGCGTATTATGAACGTTAATCACTTCTATTTCCCTCTCAGTTGGAATATCATTTTCCATGATTTCCTTTAGCTTGCCGGTGGGAACAAACTTACTGAAGCCGGTGGCAATCACTGTAACCCGTATTTCATCGGTCATTGCAGGATCAATTACCGCGCCGAAGATGATGTTGGCATCTTGACCCGCTTCTTCGAAGATGATTGATGTCGCTTCATCAACTTCCATCAATGTTAGATCATCACCGCCGGTAATATTAACCAATACGCCTTGAGCGCCGCTGATATTGACTTCCTCCAGAAGTGGGGAAGAGATAGCCTGCTGAGATGCCAGCACAGCCCGTTCCTCACCATTGGCGACACCTGTTCCCATAATGGCTTCACCCATTTCCCGCATGATGGTGTTAACATCTGCGAAATCGAGGTTAATCAATCCGTGGACGTTAATTAGATCAGAAATTCCTCTTGTCGCTTCGAATAGAATCGAATCAGCGATTCTAAACGCATCAACTACTGTAGTGGATTTTTCAACTATTGAGAGGAGTTTCTGATTCGGTATGGCAATTAGAGTATCGCAGTTTTTCTGCATTTCCTCTAACCCCGATGAGGCACGGTTCTTTCGCTTAGGGCCTTCAAAGTTGAACGGTTTTGTCACTACTCCAACGGTAAGAGCATTTAACTCCCTGGCAATCTGAGCGACTACAGGAGATGCCCCGGTTCCTGTGCCTCCTCCCAAGCCAGCGGTAACGAATACCATATCAGCTCCTTCCAGGATATTGGCTACGGATTCCTTCTCGGATTCAATGGCTGCACGGCCGATATCCGCTTTGGCACCTGCACCTAGACCTTTCGTTAGATTCTTGCCAATTTGGATTTTAGTCTCGGCTTTATTGTTCTCCAAGTCTTGAGCATCCGTATTGATTGCTACAAACTCAACACCGTGCAGTCCCGAGGCGATCATCCGATTGATGGCATTTCCTCCAGCTCCGCCTACACCGATTACCTTTATCTTTGCTTGTTGATCTGTTAGTGAGTCGAATTCGAACAACATGTTCATCCCTCCTTATTTAGGTTCCCGCTTGGTTTTGAAATTGTTCTCATGATGATTTGCCAATTAAAACATTCCTTTAAACCAATCTGTTATCTTTGTGATTGTTCTGTCACCTGCAAATATTTCTCTATTTCCGATGTTGAATTCCTCTGCTATTTGTTCACCATATTGGATTAGTCCGATAGCAGTGGCATAAACAGGACTTGCGGCCACTTCAACGAGGCTGCTTAGGCCTTTAGGAATTCCGATTTTCACGCGACCTCCTAGCACTTCTTCGGCAAGGCTGGTGACATTTTTTAACAGTGCACCTCCACCCGTGAGGACTATACCAAAAGTAACCTCGCCTTGAACATCAGCACGAAGGATTTCTCTTTTTACCATACAAAATATCTCTTCCATACGCGCTTCGATGTAGCGAGATATTTCATGTTCTGAGATATTTCTTGGTTCCTCTCCAGCTTGATGAGGAAGCTCAAATTCTAGATCCGTAGAAGCCATAGCTGCCTTAGCAGAACCGTATTTTATCTTTATTTCTTCTGCATCCTCCAGTGAGACATTCAGCATCATAGCTATATCATTCGTAATGTTATTTCCTCCCAAAGCAATAACTGCTGAATGTCGTACTCCGCTATCGTAGAAAACAGAAACATCCGTTGTACCGCCACCGATATCTACAAGAACTACTCCGAGTTTCTTTTCAGTTGGTTCTAATGTTGAGGCTGCAGAAGCGAGAGGTTGATAGATCAAGCCATTTACATCAATACCTGCTTCTTCAATGCATTTTCTCATGTTTTTTGCAGCGGTTATGGCACCGGTCACGAGATGGATTTTGGCTTCAAGACGTCGTGCTACCATTCCTGATGGATCTTTGATATTCCGTTGGTCATCCACTATATATTCTTGAGGTAGTGCGTGGAGAATCTCTCTATCAACTGGTAGGGAAACTGCCCTCGCTAATTCTAACGCTCTATTAATATCTTGATTAGTGATTTCATGATCGTAAGCAGCAGGGTGACCGTTTTTTGAAATAGCTATAGCTCCTTGAGTATTGATACCTCGTATATGATCACCTGAAATTCCTATAAAAGCACTTTTTACTCTTTGTCCAGCCATTTTTTCAGCTTTATTAACAGCTAATTCTATTGAGTTTACAGCATCTTCTATATTAACTACCATTCCCTTGTCAATTCCTGTAGAAGGACCAATTCCTGCACCCAATAGTTTTAAACCATCGATGGTATTCTGCTGAGCAATTATACAACAGATTTTAGTAGTACCGATGTCCAGACCGACTAAAACTCCTCGATCTTGAGAAATAGTTAATTTCCTCATACCCATTCCTTTACTATAATTTGTCGCCTATGACGAAGATCAATTGTTTTATAATCATGTAACGTTCGGATATTTTTTAGTGTGGATTTGAACTCCTCTAAGACTATTATTCTTTCAGTAAGATTATCTGACCCCAGAATTATCTTTGTAGGACGCGTTGAAAGAAGAACGACGAAGTCATCTTGTGGATTAATAATTACTTCCGAAATATCTTCATAAATATCCGGGAAATTGTTTTTTGCTATCAATAGAAAATCAAGAGCTTCTATTACTTTATTTGATCGACATGTATTTCCTTCTGGATATAGATCAGGATTAGAGTTAAATCCCGAAAGATAAGGCACATCAAATTCAATCCTACCATGACGAAGAGGTAGTACTACACCTTCTCCATCTACCAGATAAAATGGTTTGTGATTCAAGTAAGCTATCGGATTGCGTTCCAATATTTCAATACGCAGATTTGATGGATAATTATGGCTTGCTCGAGCCATCTTGATATAAGGGTGCTCCTTGAGTCTATCTTGAATATTTTGTAAATCAAGTTGAGTAAGGTCTTCTGAATCAGACAATTCTAGCCAATAGAGCAAATCATTTTCATTTAGATACTTATTTCCAAAGAATTGGATCGCTTTCAAATTGAACTCTTTGCTTAGATTGCCCCACCAAACAGCGGCAACTATCAATAAGATTATAGAAAGCAACCCAAAAGTTTTGCCAATTACAGAGATAAATGTGGCACGATTCCATAATCGTTTTTTGTTCACTTTTCTATTGATCCTTTTCCCAGTGGATAGTTTCATGCATCAAAGTGTCTTGGTGGAAAGCCAAGTGTTTTTATTTCTAATTCAAGTTCGATATTGAATTGTTCCCTAACAGTTATTTTGGCCAACCGTATCAATTCAGCAATATCTTCTGAAGATGCACCTCCGTGATTGACGAAAAAATTAGCATGTTTTGTAGATATTTCTGCATCTCCTGAGCGAGTGCCTTTCAATCCTGCTTGGTCAATGTAATATCCTGCAGAGTTGGCACCTTCAGGGTTCTTAAATACACTACCTGCTGATCTGAACTTTAATGGTTGAGATTCCTTTCTGCTTTCACTGGCTATACTCTTCAATTCTTGAATATTTTCAGGTATTCCTTCTTCGAATTCGAAAATAGAAGAGATTAGGATTTCATCATCCTGCAAAGACGAATATCTGTAGCCGAAGTCTATTTCATCCCTGTCATATTCTTTCAGATCCCCAGTCACAGTCACTACTTTGAGTTTTTCAAGAGATTTTGAAATTTCATGACCATAGGCTCCCGCATTCATTTTAATGGCGCCACCAACTGTTCCTGGTACTCCTATGAGGCTTTCTACTCCAGATAATTTTCGGCTGATACACTCCCGAACAAGACGGCCCATCATGACGCCACTTTCGACTAGAACCTGTTTGCCAATGAATTCTAACTTTCGAAAATATTTGGCCAAAGAGATCACGAAACCGTCAAAACCGTCATCACTCACAAGCAAGTTGGAACCGGAGCCGGCGAAGAAAACCGGGATTCCATTTTCGTGTGCAGTTTTAAGGATTAAAACGAGATCATCTGCATTGGCAGGGTAGAAGTAAGCCAGTGCCGGACCGCCAATTCCATAGGTCGTATGCTTTGCCATCGGTTCGTGCATCAATAATTCACCATTCATTATTTTCTCCAGCCTTTTTACTGTATTGATTCTGCTCGATTTTGACACATTAAGCCGTTACGATTTCCTGTTCCATCAGTGTAATTAATTCTTCACCCATTTCCCAAATGTCGCCCGCTCCCATGGTTATGACCATATCTCCGGACTGTGTGATCTCAAGAAGTCTGCTTGGAATCTCCGATTTATCCGGAATCCAATGAATCTCACCATGTCCTAGAGAGGTTACGCTGTCCGCGATCAATTTTCCGTTTACTCCTTCGATCGGTTTTTCCCGGGCAGGATATATGTCGGTAAGGACAATACAATCAGCGAGAGTAAGAGCAGAAGCGAATTCCTGATAAAAATCTCGAGTTCTTGAAAAGAGATGAGGTTGGAAGACAGCAATAATTCGCCGATTCCACCCCTCACGGACGGCTTTCAGTGTGGCATCGACTTCAGTCGGGTGATGAGCGTAATCGTCAACAATCATGATGTCATCAATTATACCTTTGATCTCAAATCTCCGTCGTACGCCTGAAAAAGAATTCATCCCTTCAGCGATATTATCCATCTCCATTCCCACTTCACGACAGAGTGAAATGACCGTTAATGCATTCGTCACATTGTGTTGTCCGGGAATTTGCAAAGTGACAGTCCCTAAAATCTTTCCGTGATGTTGCACATCAAATGTGGTAGATGCTTCCTCATATCGAATATTCTTTGCTGTGAAATCTGCATCATCTGAAAGACCGCTTGTCAGCAAAGGACGAGAGATTAGAGGAATCACTTTTTTTATTAGCGGATCATCCATGCAGACTGAAACTGAGCCGTAGAAGGGGACCGCATTTGCAAATTGCGCGAAAGATTGGATGAGGTCATTCTCATCATCATAGCACTCCATGTGATCATAATCCACAGTTGTAATGATTGCATGAGTGGGAGTTAAATGCAAGAAACTCCGATCGAATTCATCTGCTTCTGCCACGATGATGTCACCTTTCCCCAGAACTGCGTTCACATCGAGACTTTTCACAACGCCGCCTACAACGAGAGTGGGGTCAAACCCAGCTTCCGTTAAAACTGTGCCGAGTAGAGAAGTAGTGGTGGTTTTCCCGTGAGTACCCCCGACAGCCATGGAAGTCGGTTTAAGTTTCAGTAGCTCCGCCAGCATTTCTGCCCGTGAGATTACGGGGATATTCCGATTTCTTGCTTCTACGACCTCAGGGTTTTCTTCATTTACTGCAGAGGAGTAAACGAGCACATCGGCATTTCCAAGATTCTCAGCAGCATGTCCGCTATAAATGGCGGCTCCCTGATGTTCCAAGTTAGCAGTGATGTTCGATGGTATTAAATCCGAGCCGGCCACTCCGAATCCTGAGTTAAGCAGCAGTTCAGCAATTCCACTCATGCCGATTCCGCCGATACCTACGAAAAAGACATTTTTCACTTTGCCAAACATCATGCCTGAGCTAACCCCATAATTTCATCAACAATCTGATCGGCGGCGTCCAATATCGCTGCTTCACGAGCCGCATTTGCCATCTTTCCTAGAATTTCCGAATCTTCGAGAAGACTACCGGTTTCCTTGGCAAGTTTTTCGGGAGTCAATTCAACTTCCGGGATTATTCTTGCTGCACCTTTTTCTACAAGAGATTTCGCATTTTTCGTCTGATGATCAGCCGCAGCTCCAGGGAAGGGGATAAGGAGCGACGGCTTTCCGCACGCCGTGATTTCCGAGAGTGTCATGGCGCCAGCTCGGGAAATAATTAGATCCGCTGCAGAGTAAACAGCTCCCATCTTGTCGGTGAACGGTACAATTGTGATGTCGTCAAGAGCAGAATCCTTCAAAGCTTCGTATTGGAATTGACCGGTCTGCCAGAAGATTTGGGCATTTTGATTTTCTCGCAAAAGCGGAAGTGCTTTTATAAATGCATCGTTAATAGCACGTGAGCCTTGACTTCCGCCAATGACAGCTATGACAGGCTTGTCACTACTGAATCCAAGAACTTCTCTGGCATTTTCACGAGACATGTTCAATATCTCCTGCCTGACGGGGTTTCCGGTGAGAATGCACTTTTTTTTTTAAGATATTGCTCGGAGTTGCTGTAGCTAATGCAGACAGAATCAACTCGATCTGCCAGCCAGCGAGTGGTAAATCCAGGGTAAGAATTCTGTTCGTGTATCACAGTTGGGATATTTTTTTTGATGGCAGCAAGAAGCGGAAGTCCACTGGCGTATCCGCCTGTTCCAACTACAACATCAGGGTCTAATCTTTTTATCAGCTTTTTAGAGCGTATGAAAGATGATAAAAACCGAAAGGGAAACAGGATGTTTCTGCCGACTGCCTGAAGTGATGTACCGCGCTGAAATCCGCGAATGTTTAGGAGAGTGTGGTCTTCTCCCCGCTTTTCAAAATGCCGAAGTTCTACACCGTATTTTGAGCCTACAAAATGAATGTCAGCTCCTGCTTCTCGTTTTTTCAAAGCATCAGCAATGGCGAAAGCAGGGAAGAGATGACCTCCCGTTCCTCCTCCTGCGATGATCACTTTTAATTGTCTATCTTGCAAAGAGTATCCCTGATGTTTTTGGCGTTCTGGCTCTCCGCTTTGCCATGGAGATGTTTAGCAAAATGCCTACTGTCATTAAGTTTATTACCAATCCCGTTCCGCCGAAGCTAATGAATGGAACAGGTAATCCTGTAGTCGGCAGTAAACCGGAAGCCACCGCCGCGTTTATGAAAGCGTAAAGAATTATTTTTACTGAGAAACCCAGTCCGAGAAGGACACCAAAAATATCTGTGCACCCTTTTGAAATAGTGATTACACGTTGAAAAAGACCCAAGAACAGTGTTATAACCACAAAGACTCCGAGAAAACCAAGTTCCTCACCTATTATTGAAAGGATAAAATCAGTGTGAGGAGCAGGGAGGAAGAGGTTTTTCCCAATACTTTCTCCCAGTCCAACACCGGTAATACCACCATTGCCCAGAGCGATCAAGGATTGCTGAAGCTGGTAGTTCTTTCCGACCAGACTGGTGGAGAAATCTCCAAAGGAAGTCAATCTATAAACCCTGTACTCAGCAAGAAATAAAACGGGAATCAAGATAGCGCAAGCGACAAGGACAGTTCCAACAAGATGAGAAGCTTTGGCACCTCCTAAAAAGAGCATCACAAAAGTAAGAACACCTATCACAAATGCAGTACTAAAGTCAGGCTGAATAATGATCAATGCCATGATGATGCCAATTAAAACAATGGGAGGGAGGAATCCATAAGTAAAACTGCTGAGCTGATTTCGCTTCCGATCGATATACGCAGCAAGATATACAATAACAGCAAATCGGGCTATGTCAGAAGTTTGCAGAGAAAATGGCCCAAGACTCAACCACCGAGCTGGTGCATCAATACCTCTAAGGACATACGATAGTTTCGTGATAATTAACAGGGCAATGGCGCCGATGATGAGCGGTACGGCTGCCTTCCTCAGATGGCGATAATCCATTTTCATTGCGCCTAATAAAACAGCTAATCCGATAATAACTCTCAAAGCGTGTTTCCAGAAGAAGTACGTCCCGTTACCGTATTTTTCCATTGATATGTTTGTACTTGCGCTAAAGACCATTATCGTTCCCACAATCAGAAGCAACAGTGTGAGAATGAGAAGAGGTCGGTCATATTTTTTCGATGAGACTATTACATTCATGATGCTGTCCTCTTCAGATTAGCAACTGCAGCTTTGAATGCATCGCCTCGTTCCTCAAAATTTTCAAACTGATCAAAACTGGCGCATCCGGGAGAGAGGAGTACCACATCCCCGGATTGAGCCGATTGGAAAGCAGTTTTCACTGCTAAAGGGATATCGCCGGCATTTTGAGTCGGAACGACTCCTGAAAAAGCTTCAGAAATTATCTCGGCTGCTTTTCCTACGAGAATGATTTCCTTTACGTTTGATTTCATGAACTGAGTCAACTGGCTGAAATCTCCCCCTTTGTCTAGCCCCCCCATGATAACAATCAGCGGATTGTCGAATGACTTTAACGCTACTTCAACTGAGTCTACATTTGTCGCTTTGGAATCGTTGTAGAATTCCACTCCGTCGAGATTATCTACGAATTCGATTCGGTGTTCGACACCGGGGAAAGAGCTCATAACTTTTCCGACAGCATTAGAATCGACATTCAGCAAATTGCTGGCAGTTGCAGCTGCGAGGAAGTTGGATAGATTATGTTTCCCAGGTAGTGACACATCCTTGAGGTAGATCAAGATTTCATCTGCTGCGTCATAGATTTTCGTTTCATTAACAGTGAAGAGAGCATTTGGAACAGTAGATAAAGAGAACGGGACTAACATCGCAGATGTCTCAAGATAAGGTGTGAGTTCGGCATCATCTTTGTTATAGACCACTTGGTCATTTTCTGTCATGTTATTGAGGATGTTCATTTTAGCTCGGGCGTAAGCATCCATGTTTGAATAACGATCCAAATGGTCAGCCGTCAAGTTCAATAGCACAGCTACTTTGGGCTTGAAATGATGGATATGCTCCATCTGGAAGCTGCTGACTTCCAGCACATGCAGTCCGTTATTGGGCTCATTGCCGAGAATGGATCTGACGGCATCCGAAAACGGGAACCCAATATTGCCAGCGAGAAAGGTCTCGTACCCTCCGTAACGACACATTTCTGCGAGCATAGTAGTGGTTGTTGTTTTTCCGTTGGATCCGGTAACAGCGGCAATTGGCAGGTTTGTAAACCAGCTTGCCAACTCCACTTCTGATACAACAGGAATGCCCTTCTCGCCGGCTTTGGTTAGGATATCCGCATCCTGTGGGACTCCGGGGCTGACAACAATAAGATCAGCCTCAAATGATTTTTCTGTATGTCCATCGATTTCGAATTCAATTCCGAGTTGTGACAATTCTTGTTTTTTTTCTGCCCAGTCAACCGGCTCTTTCTGATCTGTAAGAAAAGCTGTCGCTTCTACTTCAGTCAGAAGGCGGCAAACCGCCATTCCACTTCGAGCACCACCCACAACGGTTACATTTTTTCCACTGAGATCCTGAGTCGGTTTGTTCAGTTTATCAGTCATCGTATTTTAAATGTGCTTAATGTCATCAATGCGAACAGAATTCCGAGAATCCAAAAGCGAACCACCACTTTGCTTTCCGCCCACCCTTTAAGTTCAAAATGATGATGAAGCGGTGCCATGAGGAACAGTCGTTTCCCTTTTCCATGCTTGCGCTTGGTGAATCGAAAATATTGGACTTGCAGAATAACTGATACAGACTCGATAATGAAGATTGCCGCAGCAAAGGGGAGGAGGAACTCTTTCTTCAGCAAAACTGCTACACCGCCAATGGCTGCTCCCATGGCGAGAGAGCCGGTATCTCCCATGAACACTTCTGCTGGACGAGAATTGAACCAAAGGAATCCCAGTGCCGCACCAACCAAGGCGACACAGAAAATGGTCAATTCCCCGGCTCCGGGCAGATATAGAATGTTGAGATATCTGCTAAAGTCTGCTCTTCCTGTGATGTACGCTATCCCGGCAAATACAAATGCTGCGATGGCAATGAGTCCTGAAGCTAATCCATCCAACCCATCGGAAAGATTTACTGAGTTAGAGGTGGCGGTTATGACAAAAATCACGAATAGTGCATAAGGGAGCCAATGCTGAAAATCAAGCACAGATTCCTTGACGAACGGAACAGTGGTAACCGACGCTTCTATTGAATTCTTTACTGGATCACCTTCCACCGGTGTCATCCATTGGAAAATTTCAATATCTTGGCTCGAGAGGATTACGATAGTCAGGAAAATCCCCAAAATTATTTGACCAGCTAACTTATATCGTGCTATCAACCCCTTTTCGCTTTTGCGGATATTTTTCAGGTAGTCATCGATAAATCCGATGAACCCCATCCATATTGTAGCGGTTAAGATTAGCAGGATGTAAGGGTTGGTCAGATCAGCCCAAAGGATAGTGGGGAGAATCACTGCCGCGAGGATGATGATTCCCCCCATTGTTGGCGTACCCTTCTTCGAGAAATGGGACTCCGGTCCCAAACTTTTTACTTCTTCTCCAATGTGCTTTTTGTGCAGAAATCGAATAATGCGTGGTCCGATTATAAAGCTGATTAAAAGTGCAGTCAACGCTGCCATTGCAGAGCGGAACGTGATGTATTGGAAGATATTAAATCCGGAAATTTTCGTGTGCAGCGGATAGAGAAGATGATACAGCACTACTCTTCAAAAACCTCGGTAATGATGGTATCCAATGCCATTCCTCTTGACCCCTTGAAAAGAACAGCATCACCCTGTTTCAAAAATGCGTTTAAAACCGAAGACAATTCTTTTTTCTCAGAATAACTGCGAGCATCTATTTTCCCCATTGCCGCATCGACTGCAATTTTACTCTCCTTACCGTAACAGAGTAGCAGATCACACTCCATTTCGGCGCATTTGCGGCCAAATTCTTCATGATCCGATGAAGATATATCCCCCAATTCCAGCATATCGCCAAAAACGATTACTCTCCGGCCTTTTACCGGCAGACTAAATAGCAAATCAACTGCAGCAATTGCTGAAGCGAGATTGGCGTTATAACTGTCATCAATTACTGTAATTCCGTCAAATGTTTTTACTTCGCATCTACCCTTTGTTGATTGGAAAGTGAGAATGGATTCCTGGAATGATTCCCACGACACTCCTAGTGTGACAGAAACAGCCGCAGCGGCAAGACTATTTTTTGCATACGTTTCATCATATGAATTCAGTTCGATTTCTTCTCCATTAATAATGATAGTTAGAAGCCCATCATCGTTTTGATGGAGGTCGGCAGCAAAATCACAATCCGGATTGAAACCGTATGTCACTTTTTCGGCCAATGTATCAAGATTATGAACATACTTGTCATCCATGTTGACAAATGCTATACCGTCTTCAGGAAGAGAGCTGAAGAGTTCTCCTTTTGTTCGGGAAATATTTTCAATACTCCCAAAACTTTTGAGGTGGGCACGAGCGATATTGGTTATTAATCCGTACCGAGGTAGTGACAGATTGCTGAGGTATTCAATATCGCCCGTTCTATTCGCGCCCATTTCGAGGATTGAGAAGGTATGGTGCGAGGTAAGCTCGAGTAAGGTAAGAGGCAATCCGAGGTGAGTATTGTAATTACCGCGAGTCCCGTGAACAGTGTGGGATGCGGAAAATATATGAATCAATAAATCTTTAGTTGTTGTCTTGCCGTTACTGCCTGTTATTCCCAAGACCGGAATTGAGAAATTTGTTTGCCATTTTGCTGCAACTTTCCCGATAAATATTTCAGGATCTTCTACCTCAATCTGAGGAAGTTTAACATTCATTTGCTGGTTTGATACAAGAGCCGCAGCAGCGCCATTTTCTTTCGCTTGATTGATATAATTGTGTCCGTTCACTTTCTCACCCGACAGAGCAACAAACAGATCACCATTGTGGATTTCTCGACTATCCAATGCGATTCCGGTTATTTCGGCTGTTATCTCTTGTTTTGTCATTTCAGCCATCATTCGTCTAAACGCCTCTGGATCAGGAAGGTCAATTCTCATCTATCGCTTTCAGGACTGTATCCACATCAGAATAGGGGATGTGTTCTGTTCCCACGATATCAAAATTGTCTTGTCCTTTACCTACCACTGCTAAAATATCGTCTGAGTCCATCTGAGCAATTGCATCAACGATAGCACGTTTTCGACTATTATAGATTTCATGTTTTTGCTGGCTGAATCCAGATTCAATCTCTTTGTTGATGCTTTCCTGTGATTCCGTTCGAGGATTATCCGGTACGACCATAATACTGTCTGCGAACAGTTCTGCTTTTTCTGCCATTAACGGTCGCTTCTCATGATCTCTTTCACCGCCACAGCCGAATATCACCCACAATTCCCCGTTTTCAGGTAGAAGTGATTTAAGTGAAGTGAACAATTTTTCGTAAGCATCAGGTGTATGAGCATAATCCACAATAACGGATGCGCCATTTCGAGTTGTGAATTGCTCCATCCGTCCGGGTATTGTTCGGCATGCGGCTATTCCCGCTTCAATAGCTTCCAACGGGATTCCCATGCTCCAAGCGGTCGTAGTAGCAGAGATAATATTCTCGAGATTGTGTACACCGAGAAGTGCCGAATTGACCGAAACCTTTTTATCTCCCAGCACAATTGTTCCCGTGATGCCGCGGCGGGACATTCCCCATTCTTCGAAATGCACATCCCCATCTCCTTCTATTGCACAGTTGACAACAGGGGAGGAGCAGTGCTTTCGCAACTCTTCAGCTCGCGGATCAGCACTGTTGATGATTGCCTTACCATCACTGTTTACCATAGAAAAGAGTTTTGACTTTGCTTGGAAATAGTCATCCATTGAACCATGAAAGTCGAGATGGTCTTGAGTCAGATTTGTAAAAACTGCGTAGTCAAACAAAACATTATTCACTCGCTGCATTTCCAGTGAATGAGAAGAAACTTCCATGATTACATGGGTGACACCCCCGTCGCGGAATAGACTAAGCAAACGCTGAAGTTCCAAGCTATCAGGCGTAGTGAGGGAGGTAGAAGCATCCATCCCTTTAGACTTGGCACCCAGTGTCCCAATGATTCCCACCTTCAATCCATACGATTTCAAGATATCATACAGAATATGGCAGGTAGTAGTCTTCCCGTTGGTACCGGTAACTCCGATAATAGTCATGTCCGCCGATGGATTATCGTAGTAATTCGCTGCCATTTGAGATAGCGCCTGCCTGGGATCCTGAACACGAATCAGAGGAGTATTAGGCCTCATTCCGGCATCAATTTTTTTCCCGTTTAAGATGACAGCAGCAGCGCCATTTTCAAGTGCTTCTGGGATGAATTTTGTTCCGTCTTGTTGACTTCCGTGGATGGCGACGAAGATCGAGCCCGGCCAGACTCTACGGGAATCAAAGGAGATGGATTGAATGGGAACGTCCAGAGGGATATCTGAGATTAAGTTTACGCCGTTTAATATTGAGGTCAGTTTTTCCATCAGTTTAATTTGATTGAGCATGTGGATCCTGGAGATACTTCAGTTCCAGGTATTGGCCATTGATAAACAACTGCCCCGGAACCTTCTACTTTTGGAGTTAATTCAAACTTTTTGACCGTTGAGATAGCACTGCGAAGACTCATCCCTCGAAGATCTGGCACGATAACACCAGGGTTGAATTTTTCAACAGAAACTGTCATTAAAGTAAGTGGAGTATTATCCTGTGTCCCTACAAGTAAATCATCTTGAGAGGTATCAGGATGAGGTGTCAGACGATTTTTCAGCCTCGGTTTATGCACTAAAATTTCATCATCTTGGTAAATGATTCTTTTCATAACATTTTTGAAAATGGGAGCAGCGGAAAGTCCTCCCCAATGTTGGCCTTTTCCCGGTTCATCAAGTACGAAAACACCAACCAATTGAGGGTCGTCTGCAGGAAAGAACCCTGCAAAAGAGGAAATGAACTTCAACTTAGAGTATTCTCCGTCGATAAACTTCTGAGCTGTTCCTGTCTTTCCCGCAACATTCCAACCTGCCAGATAAGCACTTGTTCCCGTTCCGTTCTCAACTGATCGTTGCAACATAGATTTCAGACTTGCAATATTTTTTGATGAAGAAATCTTTCGTATAATCTGAGGTTTTTCATGATGTATTACTTGTCCCTCAGCATTTTGGATTTTTTCTACAATGATAGGTTTCATAAGATATCCGCCATTAGCAATTGCTGCATATGCTAGTGCGATCTGTAGAGTTGTGACGGAAACTTCGTGTCCTAAAGGAAATTGAGCTATCGAGATTCTGCTCCACTCATCTATAGTTCTTAGACGACCATTGGCTTCCCCGGGAAATGAGATGCCTGATTCAGAACCAAAACCAAATTTTCTAGCAAAACTATAGAGATCTTTTTCGCCAACCCGTTCTGCAATTTTTATGACTCCTACATTACTTGAATTTTCAATAATTTGAGAAAAAGTAAGTAAGCTAAAATCCGACCAATCTTTTATTGTAGTACCTCGAAAATCATAACTGCCATTTTCGCAATTAAATTCTTCTTTCAATCCCACTTTCCCAGTATGGATAGCCGCCATAGCCGGGACAATTTTAAATGTTGATCCTGGCTCATATTGGTCAGTAATAACTCGATTTCGGATGAATTCCTTCTGTGAAAGTGAAGGAGAATTAGAGTCGAAATCAGGTAGAGAAGTCATTGCAAGGATTTTACCTGAAAATGGTTCCAAAATAATCCCCATCCCTCCAGAGGCACCTGTTGAAACTATTGACCGGCTTAACTCGTCTTGTAAAATGGCTTGATATTCAGCATCAATGGTTAGAACTAGATTATTTCCATCCACTGGTTTCTGAATGGGATAAGCTTGGTTTTTTCGAGATTTCCCATGACCATCGGTCTCAAGTATGGTCCAGCCGGTTTTTCCCATCAAACCGATGTCATATTGCCGCTCAAGTCCTTCCAGACCTTTTCCATCAATGTTTGTAAAACCAATAATTTGAGAGGCTATATGTCCATGGGGATAAAGCCGTGAACTGTGTTTGTGTGCTACAAGTCCCTTGTCTTTCAATGCAAGAAGAGGTTTACTTTCATCATGCTTAAGGTTGCGCTCTAGAAATTCATACGTTTTATCAGAATCAAGTCGGTTTACGTAGTAGTCTTTACTTCTCCCGGTGACTTTTGAAAAAGTAGAAACAATCAAATCACGATTCTCTACCCGATTAGGATGAACGGCGAAATCGTAGTGGATGATATTTTCAGCCAACGACCGATATTTACGATCGTGAATAGTACCTCTAATAGCAGGGAGAAGGATCTTTTCCTCGCCTTGAATTTTTACTATCTCACTAAAATTATTACTCCTAAAAACTTGGATATAGAGATAACGCATGGCAAGACCTGCCCAGAGCAAGACAACAAAGCTGGATAAGAACAAAATACGTGTCCGGAATTTTAAGAACGATTTAGTCATTTGGTACATCCAATTTGGCAAGTATATCAGGGTTGACATAAACTACCAATGTTTCCGGTTCAGGTGAGATCATTCCTAATTTATCTCGGGCGACAGAAGCAATTCTATCAGATCGGCTAAGGGCAGCATTAGTATTATCCAGTTCCCTGTTTTCCGTGAGCAGATTTTCATGAATTTGTTCAAGCTTAACTATATCTCTAACGGTCAGATTGATTTCATTGTAAATCCACAGGTAAGTCAAGAAACCCGATATGAAGAGTACAGAAATAACAAAAAAGAGAAGGGAATTGATAAAATCCTGTTGGTTTTTCCGTGTTTTTCTCTTCCTTTTTCTTTTGAGTCGAGTCATAATCTTTCTACTGCTCTTAATTTTGCACTCCTTGAGCGTGAATTTTCAATGATCTCTTCTTCAGAAGGAACAACCGGATGCGGAGTAAGGATCTGTACAGCAGCTTTATGATCACATTGGCAAATCGGTAGCTTAGGCGGGCAGATGCACTCTTTTGCATGGCCACGAAATGCCTGTTTGACTATTCTATCTTCGAGAGAGTGGTAAGATATGGTTACCATTCTTCCTCCCGGTTTTAGATAATTCATGAAATTCTTCAGGACTTCTGTCAAAGCGTCCAATTCACTGTTTACAGATATGCGTAGAGCTTGAAAGATTCTTGAAAGTGATTTGTTCAAGTAACGCGGTGGTACAACAGTTGAGATAACCCTGCGTAGTTGTGTGGTAGTGTCTATGTCTGAATCGGACCTCTGTTGAACGATTGCTTTCGCTACTGAACCGGCCATACGGTCTTCACCATATTTTTTTATTATTTTACGCAATTCAGATTCTGACCAAGTATTAATGATTTCATTGGCTGTTATGCTGGATGTCATGCTGAATCCCATGTGTAGTGGGCCGTTAAATCTATAAGAGAAACCACGTTTAGGACTGTCAAGTTGAAGAGAAGAGATGCCCAAATCGAGTAGAACTCCGTCAATCTGGTCAAGGTTAAGTGTTTCGAGTATAGAAGGTATATTTGAAAATGTATCTGAGATGAGATGACAATTGGAGGCAGCGCCGATTGATTCTTTACAGCGGGTGAGTGCCTCCTCATCCAGGTCAATCCCTACAAGAGTCCCGTTTTCCGAAAGGAGTGAAAGTATTGCAGCAGCATGACCACCCAATCCTACAGTTCCGTCTAAATAAATGCCGTCCCTCTTTATATTCAAATAATCGACAGTTTCCTTGAGAAGAACGGGTATGTGTGTAAGGTTGTTTGAAGGCCATTTTGATGCCAATGTTATAGAATGATTTTGTCGGCTAAGTTTTCGAATTCTTCCTGATCGGTTTCTGGCATCTCAACTTCCATCTCCTTGAGTTTTACTGGATCCCAGATTTCAATTTTATTTACCATTCCGATGATCACTACGTCGCCATCCAGCCCCGCAAAGTCCCGCAAGGCAGGGGAGATTTGAATTCGTCCCTGCTTATCCATTTTTGCGGGGGTGGCATAGCGGACGGTAGATCTTACGAAAGAACGATAGATGCGAGAAGCAGATGAAAGCTTTCTGAGGCCATCTTCAACTTTTCTCCATTCTGAAGAGGGATAGGCCACAATGCATGAATCCATCCCTTTAGTTGTGACGAAAGTAGAATCGTTGTCTGGTGAGAGGGACGACCTGAATTTGGCAGGTATATTTACGCGCCCTTTGTCGTCTAAGGAATAAAGAAATTCGCCGGTAAATGTGTTTTCTGAAATCATATTCTCGAAGAAAGACCTGGGATAATTCCCCACTTTCACCCACAATGTTAATCCTATAACCCACAAATGTCAAGAGAAATTTTACATTTTATTCAAGGAATAGTTGAAATAACTACTGATTCGAAGGGGATTACCCCTTATTTGAGAGGGGGAACTACTCGTTTGGAGTAGTTATGAGGGTGTTGATTTCTGCTGTATTATCGCCAGATGACTCGTCGGGAATCTCATCTTTTACTTGAGGTTCATCAGTGTCAGCTTCTTTAGGCTTTGTAGTTTGCTCTTCATTTTGTGTGTCTGATGAGGAAGTAATTTCAACATTCTGATCTTCGCTAGATTCGCTAGAAGTAATCTGTTTGATGATATAAATGGCAAAGATAAATACAGCCACAAGAATAATTACTTTAATAATGTCACTTCGGGATTGAAGAGGAGATTTGCTCGGCTCCATATAATCATCAAGATGGTCATCTCTCATTGTATCATCGATGGAAAGTTGCTCAGGAGGGGAAATCTGTTCTTTCTCCAGATGAATTTCCAACTGGTTAACTGCTTCATCAGGATCAGCACCGATTTCTACAGCATATGCTCTCAAAAAAAGTCTTACGTAAACATGAGGTAAAAATGTGTAATCACCCTTCTCGATAGAAACCAAATAACCCTGATTTATCTTAGTCCGATTGGCTACTTCACCGAGATCAATTTCTTTCTCGCGCCGTATTTTTTTCAGATCACCGTAAAATGTCATAATGTGTTTTCTTAATTTATGGGAAACGATTTTACGCTGATTCCCACTCCTTTCCAAACCAATTATCGACGTCAAATGTTTCTTTAAAGCGTGGTTCAGAAAGAACCTCTTTGAATTTGTTTGTTGGAAAACCTACTACATTGTCATGACATCCTGAAAAAGATTTCACGAAATGCGCTTCCCAATCTTGAATACCATAACCTCCAGCTTTATCCAGAGGTGGATTACTCTCTACGTAGGAATCTATCTGTTCTTTTGACAGTTTAAAAAAGGTTACTTCCGTTCTTTCAAAAAAACTCATCTCTGCTTCCTGTGATAATTGAATAAGTGTAACTCCCGTAATAACTGTGTGTGTCTGATCAGAAAGCTCCATTAGCATTTCAGCAGCATTATTTTTATCTGTCGGTTTGCCGAGAATTTTTCCATCCAAGACAACTAAAGTATCTGCTCCAATGACGATCTTTTCAGGAAATTGGATGGCAACATCACGAGCTTTCTGACGAGAAAGCTGAACTACTAATTTATCCGGTTCCAATCTGCCATCAAGAAATTCTTTTATATTGCTCGGGTAGATTTTGAAATTGATACCGAGATTTTTCAATATTGTTTTCCTTCGTGGTGACTTAGAAGCTAAAATGAAGACGGTTTTTTCAGTTTTCACTTATATTTAGCCAGTTTTCCAATGATAGAAATCTTCTTACCACCATCGTCAGGTTCAGCCGTCAGCTGGTAGAGGTAAGGTCCATTGGCGATTTCGTCACCAAATTCGTCTCTACCGTTCCAATCAATGTGACTGTATCCATAGTGAGACTCAAATAAATCTCCTACTTCTGTCACGAGCTGACCTGTGAGTGTGTACACCTTGATATTGATAGATGCAGACTGGCTGACTTCGAAGGCGAATTGAGTGCTCTTACTGAAAGGATTAGGGTAGTTAAAAACATTACTTAAAGTAAAATCTGATGATTCAATAAGATTTAATTTAAGATTCTCTTTTGAAACATTGTTGGCATTGTCCCACGCCTCGATAGTAAGCATAACCTCGTCATCCAGATTCTGGAGAGGGTAAAAGAGTGTCCCTTCCGTATAACTTCCTGTATTGTAGACAAATAGATCTGTCACATCTTCTGAAGTTGACTCGTCTTCATCCTGCCAAATGCGGATATCGTGGCCCACTTCCCCCGTGAGATTAACCCCAATTGGATCAGCAATTTCTACAGAGAGTACATCTTGAATGTTCAAATTATCTCCCCAGCTAACAATTCTGCCGTCAGATGAGAAAGTAATCTGAGGACCTTCAGTATCTAGGGTATTAGAGGTGTCTCCAATAAACGTTAAATCTGTATGAACACCCATCCCTTCCCAAAGTGTGTTATTTTGT
>Ga0208411_1000821_pt1 | contig 22712 bp, 18 predicted proteins | sample ETN01SmetaG_4_FD_185793 | JGI IMG/M metagenome (GOLD analysis project Ga0208411, IMG submission 185793) | Marine microbial and viral communities from oxygen minimum zone, Eastern Pacific Ocean - ETNP2014F12-01SV261 (SPAdes) (version 2) | ecosystem: Environmental > Aquatic > Marine > Oceanic ... | reverse complement strand
TTTAGATAAAGAACGTCATAGATTGTCGAATGAAATTGATAGATTACAACTTCGTCTTAGCAAGATATCGGCTAAATTACATAATGATAATTTCGTGAAGAAAGCACCTGCTGAAGTGGTGGAAAACGAAAAGAAAAAACTGTCAGACATGACGTTAACCCTAGAGAAACTCCAACAAAACTACGAGATAATAAAATGAAAAAAGCTGTACTGATATTAATACTATATTCTGCGGTGATACCTCAATCCCGTAATGCTGATTTAACTCTTTATAAAGATGGATACGGACTTGTGAAACAGCCGGTTGGTGGTTACCGGTTTAAGAGTGGAATTAACGTGGTGAAATATGACGGTATTCCGGATCAGATGGAGCGCAATTCACCCTTTTTGTTTTTTGAGGGAGCAGAGGTCTATTTTCAGAGCTATAACTACGATGTTTTTACTTCATCCAGTTATCTCAAGGATCATTTAGGACAGCAGGTAACAGTTACACCCTCCGTAGGGAAACCGTATCAAGGAACTCTCCTCGATCTGGAGGGGAATTGGCTGACTGTCACTAAAAAGGACATGGTAAAAATGTTCAATTCCGAAGAAGTTGTTTCTATTTCACTTGCTAATGGTAAGTCAATTGGCGCCCTGAAGCCGGAGCTAACTTGGAAAGTGAATTCTCCTGATTCCAATTTAGTTTCAGGCAGACTGACTTATGTTACAAAAGGGCTGGATTGGGATGCGATCTATCGTTTTGTGATCAACACGGAAGAGACTAGCGGTCGGCTCAAATCTTCTGCCATGGTACACAATAAAACGAGTCTTTCGTATGAAAACGCCAATCTTACATTGATAGAGGGCAAACTTCACCGAGTATCGAAAAGTGAACCTCCCAGACCGGAAGTACATAGAATGGCAAAAGCTGATGCCGGAGCACCATCTTTCGAAGCCGCTGAATTAGGCGACTATGAAGTGTATGGACTTAACCAGTCCATTTCCCTCCCAAAAAATGAGTCAGTTACAGTTGACTTTCGACCGGAGAAAAACACTAAGTTTGAAAGGACTTATCTTTTCGAGAATCGCGAGCGGGCTTCTGCTGAGGAACCGTTGATGGTAGAATTATCTTTTCCAAATGAAACCGGCGGGACGATACCTGCCGGTCTATTTCAGATTTACCAAACCGGCAGTGACGGTTCACTCGAGTTCATCGGAGAGGACAAACTCAACCAAATTCCTAATGGAGAAGAAGCAGAGGTAATCGCCGGTCGTGCCAACAAGGTTCGTGGTGAGAGAAAAGTCATCAATTACGAACGTCTCACCAAGAGTGAAGAAGCGGTCATTAAAATCGTGATTACCAATGATAGAGAGGATATTGTATCTGTCAAAGTAACTGAACACATTTACGGAGAATGGGTCATTCGGGAACCGACTCACACGTATCACAAAGTGGATGCTCAGACAATAGTATTTGAACTCAAGGTTCAGCCTGGTAATGAAGAGACCATATCCTATACTTATAAAAAGAACTGGAAGTAATCAGTACTTCCCGATCAATCGTCTGATTATCGGGAATGCGCTTAATGTGTTTAATCTCTCTTGACTAACTCCTCAGAATCCTCTCTTACTACGTCTGTACAATTTGTAAAGGGCGTAGGTCCAAAAAAAGCAGAAGTGTTGGCTGAAGTTGGAGTCGAAACAGTTAGGGATTTACTCTACTATTTTCCCCGGCGGCACCTTGACCGGACTTCCATCACTTCTATTCGTGACCTGCAGAAAGACTGTACGGCGACAGTGGTGGCGAAAGTGGAAGCAGCTGGAGTGCGAAAAGCCCGTAAACGGAAATATTTCCAACTTATCGTAAGTGATGGAACCGGCATGCTTAACTGTATATGGTTCAACGGTATCCAGTATGTTCAGAAGGCTTTCACCGTTGGAGATCAAGTCGCTTTTCACGGGAAGGTGGAATTTTATAACGGTTATCAACTTGTTCATCCTGAATACGATAAATTAGGTGAAGATGAACGTGAGCCCCTAAATACTGGTGCGGTAATTCCGCTCTATCCGTCCGGGCAAAAGCTGAAGTCCGTAGGGCTTGACAGCCGTGGTTTTCGCCGTATCATAAAGGGAGCATTAAAGCAGTTTGGCAGCGAAAGTGACGATTTTCTTCCTGATGACCTAAGAAAAAGTCTCAAATTTCTCCCTCTGGGCGAATCCATTGAAATCATTCATTTTGCTGCAGATCTTGAGCAGTTATCCGAGGCTAGATGCCGCTTAAAGTTTGATGAACATTTCTTTCTCCAACTTCTTATGGCTCTGCGAAAAGTGGGGATTACTGAAGCCAAGGGTCGTTCACTTTCGAAAACAGGTCCGTACATAAAATTAATTTATGATTCTCTGGATTTTGAACTGACAGGTGCTCAGAAAAGGGTGCTGAAGCAGATTAAAGAAGATATGGCATCTTCGAATGTCATGAATAGATTGCTGCAGGGTGATGTAGGATCAGGTAAAACTATAGTTTCAATTCTCGCTGTTGCTATCGCAGTGGGGAACGGAGTTCAGGCAGCAATCATGGCGCCGACAGAAATTCTCGCTCATCAGCATTATAATGTTTTTCGTAAATATCTCGATCATGCGCAAATCACAACAGCCATACTGGTCGGGAATCAACCCGCTAAAGAGAGAAGAAAAATTCTGGAAGGAGTGAAGAACAGAAACATTCAAGTTGTTGTGGGAACGCATGCGCTGATCCAGGAGGATGTAGAGTTCGCGGATCTTGGACTGGCAATCGTTGATGAACAGCACAGGTTCGGCGTCGTCCAGAGAGGCGCTCTTGCGCAGAAAGGGATGAATCCGGATATGCTGGTGATGACTGCCACACCAATCCCTAGAACGCTGGCCATTACTTACCATGGTGATTTGGACTTATCCGTAATTGATGAAATGCCAAAGAATAGAATTCCAGTGACTACAAAAGTAGTAACAGAAGATAAAATCACGAAAGTCTATCAGTTTATTCGTGATCAGGTAGCGAAAGGTAATCAATGTATGATTGTCTATCCGCTCATTGAAGAATCAGAGAAACTCGATCTGAAGGCGGTGAAAGAAGGGTACGATATTTTGTCCAAGAAGGTATTTCCGAAATTGAAACTCGAGCTTATTCACGGTCGGATGAAAAAAGATGAAAAGGATGCCGTCATGGATGCGTTCGGCAGGAACGAGATTCAAATTCTTGTGTCAACCACTGTGATAGAAGTCGGCATTGACGTACCAAATGCTACCGTGATGCTTATTGAAAATGCCGAGAGGTTCGGATTGACCCAGCTTCATCAACTTCGTGGGCGTATTGGCAGAGGGACAGAAAAAGGGTACTGTATCTTGATTCAACGCGGAATGACAGCTACTGCTCGTCGGAGACTTGACATTATTGCCAGTACGACGAACGGATTTGATATTTCTGATGAAGACCTTAAATTGCGCGGCCCTGGAGAGTTCTATGGTACACGCCAGCATGGTTTCATGAAGTGGAAAATTGCTGATCTGATAAACGACGGAGATATTATAACGGAAGCCCGGAAGTTTGCATTTGAGTTAGTTGATCACGATCCACAGTTAAAGAAACAGGAACATGCAGGAATCAGAAGTCGTTTTCTGCATGATTATCAACAGATGCTTGAGTACGTTAACATTTCTTAGGAGATAATAATGACTAATGATACGTTAAATAAAGATGAACAGCTGTTAGCAGGATTAGTATCCTCTTTTGCCAGCAGCGCCTGGATAGCTATGGGGAAAATAAAAAATCCCATGTCCGACAGAATTGAGCGCAATCTTGGACAGGCTTCTTATGCCATTGATATGCTGGATATGATTCAGCGTCGAATGAGTGAAAAATTAAATGAAGCTGAAAAGACTTTCCTCCAGTCCACTTTAGGTGATCTAAAACTCAACTTTGTTGAAGAGCAGAAGAAGCCGGATCCCGAACCTGAGGAAGAATCTTCTGAAGAAGCAGAAAATGAACCTGAAGAATCTGATGAGCCAGTCGATGATTCAAGCGAAGAGGAGACTCAGGAGAAGTAATGTCACCTGAGCGTCTTAACCGTCTTCTGGCGGGATTTGTATTTCTTGCCAGCTTTCTGGTTTACTTTTCCACAATGGCTCCCACAGTTTCGTTTTGGGATTGCGGAGAGTTCATTGCTACGTCGTACAGATTGGGAGTTCCTCATCCTCCCGGTGCACCGCTTTTCTTGATTCTGGGGCGATTCTTCTCTTTCTTGCCAATCCCCGGCGACATCGCTTACAGAATGAACATGATTTCGGTTATTACCAGTGCCTTGGCGATCATGCTCCTCTATCTGATTATTGTACAGTTTGTCCGGCATTGGCGAGGTCATATCAAGAGCGTGGAAGATAAAATTATCGCATTCGGAGGAGGAGTAATCGGTGCGCTTGTTTTCGCTTTTACTGACAGCCACTGGTTTAATGCCGTGGAGGCGGAAGTCTATGCCGTTAGTACACTCTCCACAGCACTGGTAGTTTGGTTGGTACTTCATTGGGCAGAGCGAGCTGATGAGGCGGGAAGCGAGCGATATATTTTGATTATTGCGTACGTGTTAGGGCTCTCTACCGGTGTTCATTTGCTGAATTTGCTCGCAATCCCATTCATGGCAATGATCATCTATTTCCGTAAACGGAATTTTAGTTGGCTCTCTTTTATTTCTCTTATGGGTATTGTTCTCGCCATATTTCTCATCATTTATCTCGGAGTCATTAAAGGCCTGCCTAAAATAGCCGTTACATTTTCCAAGATTATGGGAACGAATGAAGCCAATATTGTAATTGGTTCAGTATTGCTTTTTGGAATAATACTCTTGGCTGGAATATTTGCTTATGCCGGAGGAATTAGTTCATCTCGGAAGAATATTATTCGACTGGGTGCTGCCTCGCTGCTTTTGATTGTCATCGGTTATTCATCTTATGAGATAATTTTTATCCGGTCATCTCAGAATCCTACCATTGATGAAAATGATCCCGAAACTGTTCAGGCAGCCATAAGCTATTTGGAGCGGGAGCAATACGGAAATACAGATCTATTCAGAGGGGACACTTTCAATAATCTTTCGGGGAAAATTGATGATAATAAACTGTTCCCACGACGCGGTTCCCGACAGGGCAATCATATAAAGAACTACCGAAATTATACGTCCGACATGGATTACTTTTGGCGATATCAGGTCAACAAGATGTACTGGCGGTATTTCCTGTGGCAGTTCGCTGGACGAGGACCGTCCACCGAAAGCGGAGTGAGCACGTTTGAAGCTAAGCCGAATGAGGACGGCGTGGATTGGTTCCAGTTTGGAATTCCCCTCGCTTTTTTATTGGGCGTGGTAGGAATGGTATATCATTTCAATCGTGATCAGTATCAAGCCCTATCTGTTTTGGCACTGTTTATTCTGACAGGCATAGCAATTGTTTTCTACTTGAACCAACCTGACCCACAGCCACGGGAACGGGATTACTCCTATGTAGGGAGCTTTTTTGCTTTTGCCATCTGGGTCGGTATTGGAGCTTCTGCCATTTTCGAACGAATACTTACTATATTTCGTGAGAAGTCCTTCCGTATCCATGCTGCTTTGGGTACTGGAGTGGCTCTGCTTATCGTGGTGCCAGGAGTGATGCTTTTCGCCAATTATCACACTCATGATCGCACAGGAAACTATCTTCCGTGGGATTACTCTTACAATATTCTTCAGACGTGCGAACCTAACGGCATCATCTTTACCAACGGTGATAACGATACCTTCCCATTATGGTATCTGCAGGAGGTAGAAGGAATCCGGACAGATGTTACTGTGGCAAATCTAAGTCTCCTTAACACGCCGTGGTATATCCGACAGTTGCGGGATTCTCGTCCGGAAGGTGAACGGTTTATTAATCTGACGGATGAACAAATTATTGCTGATGAAAAACTTCACAGGCCGGAAGTTCCAATGAAGATCAGCGATTATTTGATGGAGAAACAGTATTATGTCTCCGGCAGAATTGAATTAAAGGGTGACGGTAAGCGAAATATTGAGGAAAACTTTACACTTGTGTTTGAAGAATTCCCAGTAGACTATAAATCTGATGAAATATCAAACGAACTTCAAAAATTTGGTCTAAAGGTTATCAATAATAATCGTCTGAAAGATGGGAAAGAAAGATTCAGAAGATCAGATATTATCGGAATAGAATATGATGTATTTGAATACAACATTGTACCTTACGGCTCAGGAGAGAACAGAAGGGATGTGCCAGTTTACTTAGGTGCGCTTCCATGGCAGGATACGAAAATTGATATCTCTGTGGGAACTGGTAACCAAGTGATATCGTGGACAATGCAACCTACCTTTTCTGGTAAAAGGGGAATCCGCGTTCAGGACCTCATGGTTGTTCATATCCTTAATGAAAGTGCCAAGAAGGTGGACGAGAATGGAAAGTGGACATACCCGATTTATTTTGCTTCTACGGTATCTCCGAGCAATATGATTAGTTTAAACAGATATCTGAAAATGGAAGGGTTGGCCTTTCGTGTCGGCTCCCGTCCGGGAGGAAGTTTTAACTACAAAAAAATCAAAGAAAATTTGACAACCGTTGTGGATGATGACTGGAGCCGAGATTATAAGGTTGGCTACAAATATCGAAATCTTGATAATCCGGATGTTTATTACAATGGGACCACGGATATTAAGCTGACACAGAATTGGCGTCACTCATTTATCCAAATGGCCGAGGTAGAAGCACAGAAGATTCCTTTAGCCGGTACAGCTGGTGATACTGTGGATTTAAGCGAAGATAGTCATGCTCAAGCTGCACGAGGTCACTTGGAAATGATGGAGAAGCTTATGCCAGAATCCGTCATACCTGTTTTGAGCCCACTTATGTTAGAAAAAATCGGGGAGATATATTCCGTCACAGGTGATGATTCATTAAGCGTGGATGCCCGGTTAAAGGCTGCTTCTATCTTGGAAAAAGAAAACAAGTGGTATCCGAATGATCCGACTCGGTTTTATCAGGCGGGTGAAGTTTATCTTAAATTAAGTCAATTTGATAAGGCGGCTGGGAAATATAATGCAGCAATTCGACTGCTACAGAAAAAAGTGCAGGTTAGTCCAAATGATGAGCGAGCTCAGCAAATGTTATCCACCTGTCGCTACCGGTTGAATCAGATTGATGAATTCCGCAGGGAATTAACCCCCGGATATTAAAATGGGAGACGCCGCCCGGGTCTCTGTCATTATTCCCCATTGGAATGGGATCGAGATTCTCTCTGACTGTCTAGATTCTCTCACTAAATCCACTTATCCCAATATCGAGATTGTCGTTGTGGACAACGCTTCCACGGATGGTAGTCCTGATTGGGTTGCGGAAAATCATCCAGATATCAACCTTGTGCGATGCAGTGAGAACCACGGTTATGCCGGTGGCTGCAATCGTGGAGCAGCGGAAGCTGAAGGTGAGTTTCTGCTATTTCTGAATAACGACACAATCCACGAACCGGGATGGATTGAACCGCTTGTAGAATCCATGGAAGTGGATGAAACAGTAGCGGCAGTCCAGCCGAAAATCCTCAACTATTTTGAACGCAATAAGTTTGACTACGCCGGAGGAGCTGGAGGAGCCCTTGATATTCTCTGTTTTCCGTTTGTCAGGGGGCGTGTTTTTTTCGAGCTTGAAGAAGATGAAGGGCAGTATGATAGTGCTGCCGAGATTTTCTGGGCATCCGGTACAGCATTCTTAGTGAGAAAGTCGGTTTTTGAAGATAGCGGAGGATTCGACGAAAGCTTCTTCGCCCATCAGGAAGAAATTGATCTCCAATGGCGGATCCACCTCATGGGATACACTATAAAGGCAGCTCCGCAATCTGTAGTGTATCACCGGAATGCAGCCACTCTCCCTATGGAATCTCCGCGGAAGAAATATCTCAATCACAGGAACTCGCTCCTGATGCTGCTCTCAAATTACAATCTTCCTTTGACTCTCTATCTGTTCCCCATTCGGTTTGTACTTGAGTTTGTGGCAGCACTTTATGCTGTCGCTCTCTTCGATTTTCCTCATGTGCTGGCGGTTTTTAAATCGCTGGGTTGGATAGTCATTCACCCACGATTAATTTCCCGTCGCCGCCGTAGAGTACATTTACTCCGGAAGCTCAGAGACAAAGAGATGATGGGGAAGTTTTACTCAGGGAGTGTGGTTTTCGACTATTACCTGCGTCGCAAGCGTCGTTATCGGGACTTGATCCCCAATCCCTGACGATACGTTTCTTCGTTATCAGGGTCGAGGGAAATCATCGTTTTAATAACTTTCTTTCGGTTGGGTAGATATGGAGGTAATGAGGCGAGGTCTCGGGCGTGAGCATCGAGAAATATGGAGCTGTAATGTTCGCGAGGTGCCTGTCGGTAGTTTTCTTTCAAATTGTCCAACATTTTATCGAAGGAAGTAGATGCGTTTACAGGATCATCTTCGTCCAAGTACGCCAACCCGTTAAAAAAGTGGTATTTTGCTGTCCGAAGGTGTTTATTCTTACTTATGATATTTACAACCTCACTCCTCTGCCGCCAACCGCGACTGTACTGGGATGACATCCCGCGAAGTGCTATGTCTCTAGCTCGTTCGTAAAACCGTGTACCGCCCAGAATATCGTATGTATCTGCTTCGCCGGCCAAAATAAGAACACCGTAGAACTCCAGGAAACTCGCCAGAGGATCGAAAATCACCGATGAGTAAGAGACTCCCTGGCCCTGTGAATAGGGGAACTGTGCACTCTTGGCAAAATATCTCTGGTCACTGCCGTTTGCAAAAAGACACTGTACACCGTAAAGCCGCTGTCCCCCTTTATCAGCCACGGATTGGAAGAAGAGCTGAACCGTCAGCGGAATTTCTAGGTCGCTGTATTCATCATCCCACACTGTGGATTCAAAAAAGTATTGAATTTGCTCGTCTATTCCCTGGGTAACCCGCCGGTCGTTTTCCTTCATCTGACTGTCGTCTACCGAAATTGATACGGTAACGAACTGAGCCGCAATCATGCCCGGAAGAAGGAGAATAGCTGTTTTTTGTAGAAACATCACTGGGAAAGTATTGAGAAATGAGACTACACTCAAGAGGAATCGGTGGAGTTATCACAGGGAAGTGAGAACGCTCTTTTGTAAATTTTATCATGACTAATATCGTAAAACTGTTGGATCAGGATAAAGAAAACTCCAAACTTTTCCGCGCTGCAAGTGCTGTAGCATCTGAGGAATCTGTGGAAGTTCATGTTGTTGGCGGCTATGTCCGCGACCTAATGTTGGACCGTCAACTCTCAGATGTGGATCTGATGGTAGTTGGAGATGGCATCAGTTTTGCCAGAAAACTCGCAAAAAAGCTGAAGATCAAAACAGTGGTACCTTTCGAGAGATTTGGAACCGCACAGATTCAAAGCGAAGATGGAATTATCGAAGTCGCTTCTGCAAGAGTGGAAACGTACGAAAGTGACTCACGCAAACCAGAAGTGAATTCTGCAAATCTGGAAATGGATCTTTCCCGTCGAGATTTTACCGTTAATGCAATGGCTATTTCACTTTGTGAGGACAGTCTGGGCGAACTGTCAGATCCTTACGGTGGCGTGCGTGATCTGCAGAAGCGTCTCTTGCGGACGCCTCTCGATCCGGATACGACTTTCTCTGATGATCCGTTGCGGATGCTCCGGGCTGTTCGCTTTGCAGCACAGATCGATTTTCAGATCGACAAACCGGTAGCTGAAAGTATTATACGTCAAGCTAAACGGATGGAGATTGTCTCTGCTGAACGTATAACCAATGAGTTCTATAAAATTCTTAACACTCCCGTTCCGTCCATCGGGCTGGACTTATTACAACAGGTTGGATTGTTGGAGATTGTGTTTCCGGAAATAGCTGCAATGGTAGGTCTTGAGCAGCCGAAAGAGTGGCACCATAAGGATATTTTTTATCATACACTCCAGGTTGTGGATAATATCGCCAAACTGACAGATAAACCTGATCTTAGATTTGCTGCTCTTGTTCACGATATAGCCAAGCCGCGCACTCGTCGATTAAGTACCTCCAAAGGGTGGACCTTTCACGGTCATGATGTAGTGGGAAGCAGAATGTTGAAGAAAGTGGCTAGAAGGATGAAGCTTTCGAACAAAACGTTGGATTATTTACAAAAGTTAACGATGCTGCATCTCCGGCCCATTGCTTTAGCCAAGGATGGTGTGACAGATAGCGCCGTCCGACGAGTAATGGCTTATTCCGGTGAAGAATTAGATGATCTCTTGATTCTCTGTAGGGCGGATATCACATCAAAGAATCCCATGTTGGTTAAGAAGTACTTGGGGAACTTTGATCGTGTAGAAAAGCTAATGCAAAATGTTGAGGAACGGGATGCGTTTAGGGCATTTCAGTCACCTGTCAGAGGGGAAGAAATTATGAAAGAACTTGATTTGCCTCCAGGAAAGCTCATAGGAGAAATCAAGAGCCGAATAGAAGATGCTATTCTCGATGGGGAAATTGAAAACAATTATGAAGCAGCATACAATTTCTTTAAGAAAATCAAGCCTGATTATACTGATAAAGAAGAGAATCACTCCTGAGTTTATCTGTAGTCCTTTTCCTTGAATAGCGCCTTTAGGACGGGTAAATTCAGTTTGGCACGATGATTGCTTGTAAAGAAGATACAAATGCTCTAATGGTAAGGGGGCACATCTCATGGGAGTCTTAGGCGTCATACCCGCTCGTTATGATTCTGTTCGATTTCCCGGTAAGGTGCTCATACCTATTGATGGTCTCCCTATGGTGGCAAGAGTGTATTATCAAGCTATCCAGTGCAGGGAGTTAGATTCTGTCATTATTGCGACAGACAGTCAATACGTCAAAAATGCCATGGAAGAGTTAGATATTCCGGTTGAAATGACGAGTAGTGATCACGCAACAGGAACTGAACGGACTGCTGAGATAGCTTCGAGGCATGATGATGAGATTGTGATAAATATTCAAGGAGATGAACCATTCATTTCTCCAGATATTATTGATGGAGCAGTGTCGCTTCTGTTCGAAGATAAGTCAATGCAAATGAGCACAGCAGCGAGTTCTTCTATTTCTCAGAATGAATGGGAAAATTCTAATGTAGTCAAAGTTGAGTTGGATGAAAACGGTTTTGCTAAGGACTTTTTCCGTGTATGGGAAGGAGAACAAAATGATGAGCACTTCAAACATATAGGCATTTACGCTTTCCGTCGAGATTATCTTTTAGATCTTGTGAAAATGGAGAAAAGCTCCCGAGAAATTGAGCGAAGTCTCGAACAGATGAGAGCCATGGATGCCGCCTGTAAAATGGGTGTTTTTGTAACTGAGTTTGATGTGATTGGTGTCAATACACCAGACGATCTTAATGCGCTGATCGAGGAAATGGGAATTGCCTAAGACTAAGACAAAGTACGTATTTGTCCTCGGCGGAGTAATGTCCGGCTTGGGCAAGGGAATTGCCTCAGCATCCATCGGATATCTAATGAAGAGTCGCGGGCTTCGAGTCACTATTATGAAGCTCGATCCTTACCTGAACGTTGATCCCGGAACCATGAATCCGTATCAGCACGGAGAAGTATTTGTGCTGGACGATGGCTCTGAGACTGATCTCGATTTGGGTCATTATGAGCGTTTCATAGATGTGAACATGGACAAGCGGAACAACGCTACAACGGGACAGATTTATCAGTCAGTGCTGGATCGGGAAAGAGAGGGCGATTATCTAGGTCAGACGATCCAGATCATTCCGCACATTACAGATGAGTTAACCAGAAGGATTCGGGCTGTCAATCATCCACACAGGTATGATGTTGTCATCTGCGAAGTGGGAGGTACTATCGGTGATATTGAGAGTCAGCCATTCCTGGAGACTATCCGCCAGATGCGACTTGATATTGGTCGAGAGAACTGCTTCGTGGCCCATGTGACTCTCCTCCCGTATATTGATGCCAGTGAAGAATTGAAGACGAAGCCGACTCAGCACAGCGTTATGAAAATGAGGGAAATCGGACTGGAGCCGGATATGATCCTCTGCAGAAGTGATCGTTCTATTCCTGCATCTGTGAAAAAGAAGATTTCCCTTTTCTGTAGTGTACCTCAATCCAATGTAGTAGAAGCCCGGGATGTGGATACCATATATGAAGTACCACTGAGATTGTACAAGCAGGATGTAGGACAGATTATTGCTGAACAGCTGCAGCTTGATGGTAAAAGCGCCGATATTTCTAAATTAGATCAGTTCATCGAGCGATTCAAGAATCCGAAACACGAAGTAACAATAGGACTTTGCGGAAAATACACCGAATTACCCGATGCTTATAAGAGCGTGATTGAAGCATTTGTCCACTCAGGAGTAGAAAACGATGCTAGAGTGCACATCAGATGGATTAATACTGAATTGCTCAATTCTGACGAAGACAGTGAAGAACATTTAGGTGATTTGGATGGTATCTTGGTTCTCCCTGGCTTTGGCGACCGTGGGACGGAAGGAAAGGTTCATTGTGCAAAGTATGCTCGAGAGAACGAGGTTCCTTATCTTGGTATTTGTCTTGGGTTACAGATGGCGGTTGTGGAATTTGCTCGTAATGTCTGTGGCTTGACTCGAGCCAACAGTACAGAATTTAATCGTCGTACACCCGATCCTGTAGTTGCACTTATGCCTTCTCAGTTGAAAGTGAAAAAGAAAGGTGCCACTATGCGACTTGGAGCCTATGACTGTAATGTATCAACGGGAACAAAAGCTTTTGCGGCATATAGGAAAAAGAATATCAGCGAACGTCATCGCCACCGCTATGAAGTGAATAATAATTATCGAAAGCAACTTGAAAAGAGAGGAATGATTTTCAGCGGGATTAATCCGGAACTGGGCTTAGCGGAAATCATTGAATTGAAAGATCACCCGTGGTTTGTGGCGTGTCAATTTCATCCTGAGTTGAAAAGTCGGATTGAAAAAGCACACCCCCTATTTCGTGAATTTGTGAAAGCATCACTAAAATACAGATTAGCATCGTGACTGTGCAAATAGGAAATATTGAAGTCGGTGGAAGTGAATTAGTAATAATTGCAGGTCCGTGTGTAATTGAATCACGGAATCATTCTTTGAAGATGGCGACCTTATTAAAGGAAATAATGCTGGGTGAGGAGATTCCGTTCATCTTCAAAACGTCATTTGATAAGGCAAACCGTACATCCGTGGATTCTTTCCGCGGTCCGGGGCTGGAAGAAGGGTTGGACATTCTGAGTGAAATCAAGGATACCACCGGAGCTCCAATTTTAACCGACATTCACTCGCCAGATCAAGCCGAATTGGTAGCTAAAGTTGCAGATGTTCTGCAGATTCCGGCATTCCTCTGTCGACAAACGGACTTGCTTCTGGCAGCAGGTGAAACAGGAAAGTGTGTCAATGTGAAGAAAGGTCAATTTATCGCTCCTCAAGATTTGACCAATATTATTAAGAAAATAGAGTCTACAGGCAATAGCAATATTCTCTTGACTGAGCGGGGAACAAGCTTCGGCTACAACAATCTTGTTGCGGATATGAGAGCAATTCACGTCATGAAAGAGTCTGGACATCCCGTTGTATTTGATGCCACTCACAGCGCCCAAATGCCAGGTGTGCTAGGAGACTCTACAGGCGGTAACAGGGAAATCATTCCCACTTTGGCAAAGGCAGCTGTAGCAGCGGGTTGTGATGCTGTCTTTATGGAAGTTCATGATGATGTAGTAAATGCCAAGAGCGATGCAGCCACTCAATGGCCACTGGATCAAGCAGTAGGACTTGTATCTGTACTGAAGAATATTTTTCAACTGGTGAGAAAATAGAATGAGTGACCAACTGAAGAAAACAGCTAAGAAGATCAAGATCATTTTAACGGATGTGGATGGTGTTCTTACTGACGGTACAATCTACAAAGGAAACGAAGGAGCTGAGTTCAAACGCTTTTCGGTATTGGATGGAGCCGGGGTAGCACTCGCACATGAGGCTGGTATGAAAGTGGTAATTATCTCCGGGCGGTATTCTCCTGCGACTGAATCGAGGGCAAAAGAACTAGGTCTGGAAGACGATTGTTACCAAGGTTATTTGAATAAAGCTGCACTTTATGAGCATTTGAAAGAGAAATATGATTTTGAAGATGAGGAAGCTGTCTTTATCGGTGATGATCTTATAGACATTGAGGTGATGGAGAGAGTCGGACTTCCTATAGCAGTCGCTAATGCAATCGCACCGGTAAAATCAATTGCCAAACTGATTACTGAAGCGAATGGCGGAGAAGGTGCTTTTCGGGAAGCAATAGAAGTAATTCTGAAGTCACGGGGAGAATATGAAACAACAATTTTATCTCTGAGAGACAAAATCAGGGAAAGTGAGCTATGAGTATAAATAAGAAAAAAGACGGAAATAATATTCAGGTAGGAAAAGAGGTTATTCAGATCGAAGCGGATGCAGTAGCCCAACTGGCCGATCGCATAGATGAACAATTTAATCAAGCGGTGGAATGTATTTTCAATTGCGGGGGAAGGGTGATTGTCTCTGGTATGGGGAAATCAGGACTAATCTCACAGAAGATCGCTTCAACTCTTGCAAGTACAGGAACTCCCGCACAGTTTGTTCACCCGGGAGAAGCCATTCATGGTGATCTTGGTATGATTACTGACAAAGATATTGTACTGGCAGTTTCCAATAGCGGTGAAACACATGAGTTGATACAACTCATGCCGGCCATACGAAGGTTGGGAGTATCTGTTATTGGCCTTGTTGGCAGACGGGAAAGCACCGTTAGTTCCATGGTTGATATTGTAATTGATACCAGCGTCGAACGGGAAGCTTGTACGCTTGATTTAGCTCCGACGGCCAGTACCACTGCCATGCTCGCTATGGGTGATGCGCTGGCAGTGGCACTCTTGGAAAAACGAGGCTTCCAGCGGGAAGATTTTGCTCTGCTGCATCCAGGAGGAACGCTGGGGAAACAGCTGCTTCTCACTGTCAGAGAGATTATGCACTCAGGCGATGATCTTCCAATCGTCGCTAGAGATGCTGATGTAAAAAGTGCATTGCTGACAATGAGTGAAAAACGACTAGGAGTAGCAATCGTACTTGATGACGATGGGAATTTAGCAGGAATTATCACTGATGGTGATATTCGTCGGGCACTTGAAAAAAGTGATCATATTTTTGATGAAACTGCTGAGTTTCTTATGGCTTCCAATCCGAAATGGGTCTCTCAAGACACCCTCGCTATTAACGGCTTAGAAATTATGGAGAAGTATTCTATTACCAGTTTATTTGTCTATGAAGATGAAGCCAATAACAGAAAACCTGTGGGAATCGTCCACATCCATGATATTCTAAAGGCGGGTATAATGTGATACGTCCCCTGATTATATTAACATCAATTGTATTCATTTCAGGATGCAGTGAAAACAATCAAAAGGAAACTTTACTTAGCAGTTCTATTCCAGATCAAGAGAGTTGGAATTCTACCATCCTCATGACTCGAGAAGGAAAAAAGAGAGCTGTGATACGGTCTGGTCATCTTTCGAATTATGAGAGCAAAGCGAAGGATGAGAAAAGAGAGTTTAATAAGCTTATCTCAACACTAAAAAGAACAACTGCTCCTGTTGACGTTATTGCAAAAGAAGAGGCAATAGAAGAATTGAGAGGGAAATACAGTGATTATTTTGGTGAAGTTGATCTTCGAATTGCATCTTTAAAGGAGTTAAGTGAAATTCAAAAAACCGCTAACTCAAAGTTCAAGAAGATTATCAATACATCAATTCTAGATGAAAAAGTAGATGCTGATTTTTATTCTACTGAAGAGAGGCACATGTCTAACTTAAAATCTGAAATGGCGTATGTGTATGGGGACACAAAAAAGGACTCCATGCTGGCAATAGGAAATGTGGTGGTTGTTTCGGACAGCGGAGTGACTCTTTTTACCGATTCTCTTTTGTGGAACAGCAGTGATTCACTTATCTCAACCGATGATACAGTTATGCTAATCACCGAGACTTACGACACACTTAACGGTATCGGTTTTCAATCTAATGCCGACTTGACTCATTGGAAGATACATCAAACTTGGGGAGTAACGGATAGAACATATGAGTAATCAGTCATCAAATAATTTGATGCTTAGCGTAACAGAACTGAGAAAACGTTATGGAAAGAAAGTCGTTGTAGACGACGTAAACTTGGAGTTGAAGAAAGGTGAGATTGTTGGTCTTTTAGGTCCCAATGGTGCAGGGAAGACGACAACTTTCTACATGATTACAGGCATGATCCAGCCGAACAGGGGATGTATTTCCCTCGGCGATGAAGATATTACGGATCTTCCTATGTATAAGCGTGCACGGAAGGGGATTGGCTATCTGGCTCAAGAGCCATCAATCTTCAGTAAATTGACTGTTGAAGACAATCTTCGTTTAGTTCTTGAAATGACCAGCTTACCTCTAACTGTTCAGAAAGAAAAACTTGAAAAGATTCTTGAAGATTTATCCATCACCGCTATTCGAAAATCGAAAGGATATAATTTGTCTGGAGGCGAACGGCGACGCGTTGAGATCAGTCGGGCATTGGTAATGGACCCGGATTTTATTCTTCTGGATGAACCTTTTGCAGGAATCGACCCAATTGCTGTAGAGGATATTCAAGGAATTATCCACTCTCTAAAGAAACGAGGTATTGGTGTACTTATTACGGATCATAACGTTCGTGAAACCTTGTCAGTCACTGATCGAGCTTACCTCCTTTATGACGGCAACATTTTAATGTCTGGGACAGCAGATTCTCTTGCAGATGATCCTGAAGCAAGAAAACTGTATTTGGGAGAAAAGTTTAAACTGAATTGAAATGTCAGAACTGAGACAATCGCTCGAACAAAAACTAAAGCTTTCACCTCAGCAGTTTTTACAGACAGCTCTTTTGCAGCTTAATTCGCTGGCACTAGAAGGACGGATAGAAGAGGAATTGGCTGAAAATCCATTGCTCGAGTTGACTGAAAATACTGTTGAACCCGAAGAAGACGAGGAGCAGAATGAGGAGAATGAAATTGACTGGGATGATGATGAATATGAGACGATTCGTTCACCTCAGAGTAAATCCACAGACCGACAGGGAATGCCGCTGCCGGCCACTCCTGATCCTATTGATCGTCTCTTAGAGCAGATTAGTCTGCTTGAGCTTCCAGCCGAAGATAAATTAATAGCTGAAGAGATCGCCTGGAATGTTGATGAGAAGGGATACTTGGCCACAGATGTTGAAATACTGGCTGACAGGTTGGACGTATCTCTTGGGGATATTGAACGATTGCTGTACTTAATTCAGCATCTTACACCTCCGGGGATTGGAGCCAGAAATCTGCAGGAATGTCTAGCGGCGCAGCTTGAAGTGCTGGGAGAAGATGGTCTTCCGTTGGTTATTGTCAATGGACACTTTGATGATTTTGCTAATCGCCGGTTTGAGAAACTGAAGCAGCACATTGGTTGCTCTCAAGAGGAGCTGAATGATGCTAAGGAGGTGATTGCTCATCTGAACCCCAAACCGGGAGAAGGTTCACCAACCTCAGAAGCAGATTATATATTGCCAGACTTTTTCATAGAGGAAGTGGATGGAGAACTCGTTATCACATTAAATGATTCAAATCTACCCGATCTTCAAATTTCTCCGGTTTATCGGGATATGCTTCGTAGTAGTAACGGTTCCGATGCTCAAACAAAGCAATTCTTACGGCAGAAGATGGAGTCAGCTAAGTGGTTTTTGCAGGCTGTGCAATCTCGGCAGGTAACAATGATGAGAGTGATGAAGACAATAATGGATCTTCAGCCGGAATTCTTTAAAGGAGAGATTTCTGCACTCAAGCCTATGATTCTAAAAGACGTTGCAGAAAAAATTGAAATGGATATTTCTACTGTAAGCAGAGTTACACGAGGGAAATATGTACAAACACCGTTTGGTACATTCGAACTTAAGCACTTTTTCACTGAAGGCATGGCTACCAGTAACGGCGAGGAAGTGTCTACTCGAATTATTAAGGAGGAGCTGAAAAAAGTAGTGGAAGGTGAAGATAAAACTCATCCGTATTCTGATGATAAATTAGCAGAGATCATGATGAACAAGGGATATCCGATTGCTCGAAGAACCGTGGCGAAATATCGTGAACAATTGAGAATCCCCGTAGCGAGGTTGCGGAGAGAATTGTAACTTAAACGATGTATTACACTAAAAGGAGAAAGTAATGGCAAAGAAAATAATGGTTGGTGACAAGGAGGTTAAAATTCCTGAGTTGAAGATCGGGAAAATCACCCTGATTCTCATTTTGATTGTGGTCTGGGTGGCGTTGACTTCCTTTTACACAATAGGACCGGATGAAGAAGGAGTCGTCCGCCGATTTGGAGAGTGGGTCCGGACGGAAGGGAGCGGACTTCATTTCAAATTCCCATATCCTATTGAGAAAGTAGATAGACCAAAAGTCACAGAGGTAAAAGAAATCTCTGTGGGCACCATTGCAGCTGAAGCAAAGATGCTCACCGGGGATGAGAATATTGTTCTGGTGGAAGTTCGTATCCAATACAAAATCAAGGATGCGGCGGCATATCTTTTCAATGTGCAGGATGTTCCTGAGGTCATTAAAGACGCAACGGAATCGGCTCTTAGACAGGTGGTAGGAAGTCATCCTATTGACGCTCCATTGACGGAAAAGAAAGCTGAAATTATGGCTGAAATCCGACTTGAGCTTCAAGAGATGCTGGATAATTACAATTGCGGTATTGATGTTCGGCAGGTTCAGCTTCAGGATGTGAATCCACCCCGCGAAGTTGATCATGCTTTTAAGGATGTCCAGAGTGCCAAAGAAGAGAAAGAGCAGCTGATAAACGAAGCGAAAGGTTATCAGAATGATATTATTCCAAAAGCGAGGGGTGAAGGTCAGCAGATGATACGTGGAGCAGAAGCATATAAAGCTGAACGAATAAGCAAAGCAGAAGGAGATGCTGATAAGTTCCGCTCAGTTCTTAACGAGTATAAGAAAGCGAAGGATATTACAGAGAAACGTCTTTACTTAGAGACGATGGAGAAGATCCTCCCCGGAATCGAAAAGTATATTATAGATGAGGAATCTGGGAATCTGCTGAACATCCTACCGCTGGATAAAATGAAACCTCTGGGAGGTAAATAATGAAAAATATTGCATTGATTGTATTAGCTGTTGTGGTCGTCCTCTTTCTCTGGTTTTCCCTCTACACTATTGATGAGACAGAGCAGGCGATTATATTGGAGTTCGGTAAACCGATGGGAGAAACAGTCAGTTCTGCCGGACTGCACTTCAAGCTACCGTGGAGGTCAGTTATCAAGTTCGAAAATCGTATCTTGGAGTATGATGTTGAGCCCCAGGCAATTATCACAAAGGACAAGAAGAAGCTGGAAGTAGATAACTATGCCCGGTGGCGAATTGCTGATCCACTTCTGTTTTACCGCTCTGTACGGACACTCAACGGAGCACTCAGCCGGATTGACCCCATCGTCTATTCAGAGCTTCGAGTAGAACTTGGAAAACATGTGCTGAGCGAAATCGTGGATAAGCGACGAGTTAAGATTATGGAGACAGTGTCTGATAAAACGGAGGAGAAATTGGCTGAATACGGCATCGATATTATTGATGTCCGAATCAAGCGAGCTGATCTCTCCAAGGAGAATGAACGAGCTGTGTTTGACCGAATGCGTGCCGAACGCCAGCGTAAGGCAAAGCAGTACCGCTCCGAGGGCGAGGAGGAAGCATTGATGATCAGAGCTGAGACCGATAAGGAGAAGACCATCATCTTGGCCAATGCCTACAAGGAATCTCAGATTTTAAAAGGTGAGGGCGACGCAAAAGCGGTGGAAATTTACGCTGATGCATTCAAATCTGATCCCAAGTTTTACGAGTTTATTCGAACTCTGGAAGCTTACGAAAAAGTGGTGGATAAAAAGTCAACACTGATTCTTTCCACAGACTCTGATCTATTCGATATGCTGAAGGGTATCGGCAGATGAAGGTTCGCTCCACAACAATCTTAGGCGTTCGGCTGAAAGGGAAAGTCGCAATGGGCGGTGACGGTCAGGTTACACTTGGCGACATGCAGCTCAAGCAGAAAGCTGTGAAGGTACGGCAGTTCGATTCTTCCAAGACGAAGATTCTAGGTGGCTTCGCAGGGGCCGCCGCCGATGCTTTCACCCTGTTTGAGAAGTTCGAGGAGAAGCTGGATGAGTACGGCGGACAGTTCCAACGTGCCGTGGTGGAGTTGGCGAAGGATTGGCGAACAGACAAATATCTTCGGAATCTCGATGCCCTTCTAGCACTCATTAGCCATAAACAAAGTTATATTGTTTCCGGCGATGGGAATGTGGTAGAGCCCGATGGACCCATTGTCGGAATAGGCTCGGGAGCAGGCTATGCTCAAGCTGCAGCTGAGGCGCTGTTGAGCTGTAATGTGGATTCACCGAAAGAGATCGTCAAGAGATCACTGAAGATTGCCTCAGACATTTGTATATACACCAATGATAATCTGACAATCCTGGAGCTGTAGCGTGAATGATTTGACTCCGAGGCAGATCGTAGCTGAGCTGGACCGCTTCGTGATAGGTCAGGAGAAAGCTAAAAAGGCAGTGGGAATCGCTCTACGTAACCGTTGGCGCCGACAGCAGGTAAAGGGCGACATGCGGGAAGAGATTATGCCCAATAATATCATCCTTATCGGCAGCACCGGTGTGGGGAAGACGGAGATTTCCCGCCGGCTGGCGAATCTCGCCAACGCTCCTTTCGTGAAAGTGGAAGCGTCCAAGTTTACTGAGGTGGGCTATGTGGGCAGGGATGTGGAATCTATCATCCGTGACCTGACCGATATTTCTGTTTCCACTATCCGCAAGGAGGCTGAAGCAAGAGTAGAGGAAAAGGCGGCGGATCTCGCCAATGAGCGCATACTCGATCTGCTTTTTCCCACCAATGGAAGTGAGTCACAGGAAGATCCGAAGGTTCAGGAGCGACATAACAGGACACGTGAGAAACTTCGAAAGAAACTCCTGACCGGCAGTTTCGAAGATCGTGTAGTAGAGATTAATGTTGCGGATGAATCAGTTCCGTTCATGCAAGTGTTCGGCCCTGTGGGGATTGAAGAGATGGGTATGAATCTGCAGGACATCTTTGGGAGTTCCATTCCTAAGAAGAGCAAGCGCCGGCGAACAACGGTTTCCGAAGCACGGAAGATCCTCTCCATTGAGGAAGCCGGGAAGCTCATTGACCACGACGAAGTGATGCGGGAAGCGATGCGGCGGGTGGAAGAATCTGGTATCGTATTCCTGGACGAGATTGACAAGATTGTAGGTAATGGCGGCGGACACGGCCCGGATGTCTCACGGGAAGGTGTTCAGCGTGATATTCTGCCCGTGGTAGAAGGATGCAGTGTGGTCACCAAGTACGGCGTTATCCGGACGGATCATGTACTTTTCATTGCTGCGGGAGCCTTTCATGTGGCCAAGCCGTCGGACATGATCCCGGAGCTGCAGGGGCGCTTCCCCATTCGTGTGGAGATGGACAATCTGACGGAAGACGATTTTGTGAAGATCTTGACCTATCCGGATAATGCACTCATTAAACAGTATTCAGCTCTCCTCGAGACCGAGGGGGTTACTTTGAAGTTCAACAAAGCGTCTATTCGCGAGATTGCCCGTATCTCCACTGAGGTGAATGAAGCTACTGAAAACATAGGTGCCCGCAGGCTGCACACTATCATGACTACACTACTGGAAGATATTCTGTTTGAAACGTCAGGTCGAGAAAAGAAAACCATAATAGTAACAAAAGAAATGGTGAGAAACCGATTGACTGAGATAGTGAAGGATCAGGATTTGAGTCGGTATATTTTGTAAAGGAATAGTAATGAAACGCGATTTTCTCCATATCACAGATTTTACCCGAGACGAGATTGATGAAGTTCTGGAATTGTCAGCACGCCTAAAAAAAGATACACGAGAGGGAACTTCTCATCTGCTGCTGCAGGGGAAGACGCTGGCCATGATTTTCCAGAAGCCGTCAGCCCGGACAAGGGTTTCTTTTGAGACGGGGATGTACCAGTTGGGTGGGCATGCCCTTTTTCTTTCACCGGCAGATATCGGTATGGGTAAGAGGGAGACCACTGCGGATATCGCCCGGTTATTCTCACGATACAACGATATTATCATGGCGCGAGTCTTCGATCATCAGCACATTCTGGATCTCGGCAAGTATGCCGCGATTCCTGTCATCAACGGACTAACCGATTTCAATCATCCGTGCCAAGTGATGTCGGATATTTTTACTGTGCTAGAACATCGCGGTCATCTCAACGACTTGAAAGTGGTTTTCGTGGGTGATGGCAATAACGTGGCTCATTCTTGGTTCAAACTGGCACAGCGCATTCCCATGGAATTGATTATCGCCTGCCCAGAAGGATTCGAGCCGGACGAAAATGTGGTCAAGGAGACACAAGAAACGGGATTAAGTTCAGTTTCAGTTTCCTACGATTCCTATTCAGCGGCAGCAGGAGCAGATGTGATTTATACAGATGTCTGGGCCAGTATGGGTCAGGAAGAAGAAGCGGCTGAGCGAAAGAAAATTTTCGAACCCTTTCAGGTAAACACGGAGTTGATGACAG
>Ga0208411_1000817_pt1 | contig 22814 bp, 20 predicted proteins | sample ETN01SmetaG_4_FD_185793 | JGI IMG/M metagenome (GOLD analysis project Ga0208411, IMG submission 185793) | Marine microbial and viral communities from oxygen minimum zone, Eastern Pacific Ocean - ETNP2014F12-01SV261 (SPAdes) (version 2) | ecosystem: Environmental > Aquatic > Marine > Oceanic ... | reverse complement strand
TTTCTCGTTTTCATTCGTCCGATAATCTTTTTGATAAAGCTTTATTATATCAATAAGTTAAACGATTATCATCCATTTTTATGAAATATTCGGGTTAATAGTTCGAGAAAAGATTCGGGGTCAGACGATACGCGTTTTGAGGAAATTATTTTAAGAGGAATTGTACGTCCTGATGGATTTGAACGTGATTGGGACATCTGGCTCTAGATGAGAAGAAATTATAAATGATTTTTGAAGTTTCAATTCCAGATTGATTGTCCCCTCGATTACCCTCTTTCCCTGCTTCCCCGACCTTCCTTAAGCTGACTGCTCACTGTAGCACAGAATTTTCTTTTCTGAATTCAGTATATCCATTACACGCAAGGCCATAAAGAATGTCTGAGTTGTATGTCATGAAAGGCCAAGAGCCTTTTCGGCTTCGCCAAGGCTGGTATCGATTGCTTCCAGTGCGGCGTCCATCTGCACGCGGGTCAGGTTCAACGGAGGCGAAAGTGTTAGCACGTTGCCCATAGTAATTTTAAAAGACAAACCCTTATCCAGGCAGCGGTAAAATACGTCTTCTGCGAGATCGTTGCCGGCTCTTTTGCTTTCACGATCCAACACAAGTTCGACCCCAATCAGAAAGCCCCGGCCTCGGACATCACCGATGCTAGGATGCACGGCCTTAAGTTGGTTAAGGCACTGTAACGCATAGTCACCAATCTTTGCAGCATTCTCAACCAGGTTTTCTTCTTCGATAATATTTATGGTCGTCAATGCAGCTTGTGAAGTGACAGGGTTTTTTTCATGGGTGTAGTGTCCAATCGCATAATCGTTGGCAACATCCAGTTCATTTTTAGCAAGGACCGCAGCAATCGGGAGAATCCCTCCCCCCAGTGCTTTACCCAACACCAGAATGTCGGGCACAACATTTTCGTGATCGCAGGCAAACATCCGGCCCGTCTTGCCCAACCCGGTGGGTATTTCATCGAAGATCAGTAATGCCCCATATTCGTCGCAAGCCTGTCGTACTTCTTGCCAGAAACCCGGAGGGGGAATATAGGGAACCGCCCTCAGTGGCTCAGCGATGACAGCTGCGACATCACCTTCTTTTTCCAACACGTATCGGACAAAACGGGCGCAGGTCATTTTGCACAGTTCGAGTTGTGGTTTTCCGTCGCGATCAGGATAACCGTAGGGACAGCGGTAACAGGCAAAAGGTGCAATGTGCTCGGTGCCGGGGAGTAGGGGCCCAGTGATGTGAGAGCGAAACATCTGCTCACCGCCGATGGACACAGCACCAAAACCGGCACCGTGGAAGGCGTCCCAGAAAGAGATGGTCTTGTAACGACCCGTAGCCGCTCGCGCGATTTTCAGTGCGACTTCAACAGCATCCGAACCGCCGGTCGTGAACAAAACTTTAGCGAGATCTCCGGGCGCGATATCGGCGAGCTTTTTCGCCAAAGACAGGGCTGGTTGGCAAGCGAAGCGACGTGGTGCAAAAGGCAAGGTGTCCATTTGCCGTGTGATGGCAGCCTTTAGTTTGGAGTGCCCATAGCCGATATGATGCACGTTATTTCCGTGAAAATCCAAATAGCGGCGGCCCTTTGCATCTTCGATGTAGGCGCCTTCGGCTTTGGTAATGACAGACAGACAGGGCGTTGAGACTGACTGATGCATGAAATAACGGGTATCCTCTGCCAACAAGCCCCTGGTAACAGAATCGTGCGTGCGTTCGGCCCAGTCACTTCGGAGGTGAGATTGATTACTTTCGCTTTCCGATTGGACCGGTTCTTGACGATCGGGTTTCTTCATCATCTTCTGACCTACCCCCATTTAATGGATCAAAATTGAATGTTAGTTTATCAACATGATTTGTTCCACCTGCATTTACTCTTCTAGGCAATCACTCCGGCTGAGAAATCTTGTACCTTCCTCAAGTTCAAGAATTATCTTAGGAATCTGCTCAAACAATTGCTGGATCTTTTCTGCATGAAGATTCTGGATTCAGTCCAGTTGGATGAAGTGACACCGAATCAATTCACAACGTGGAGCCCGATTTCAAAAGCAGAAAAAGAACGGTTGTCGGTCTAAAACCCAAAACCTTGTGCTAAATCAACAAATGATCACGGAAACAAGCAGGGATCGAATAACCCCAATGGGCTCCTTGAAACCGAAATCTGAGCCTGTACTCACTTTACGGGGATTTATATGACTTTAAGGGTGGGTGCCACTCTTTGGAGTGGCGGGGTCGACGGGGCTCGAACCCGCGGCCTCTGGCGTGACAGGCCAGTGTTGTAACCAAACTCAACTACGACCCCACACTGGGAATTGGTGGGCGATACAAGGATCGAACTTGTGACCTACGGCTTGTAAGGCCGCCGCTCTCCCAGCTGAGCTAATCGCCCTACTGGGCATAAAAAGATACTTAAAAAGTTGGAGGGATGCAAGTTTATTAGGGACTATTTGGACTGTCGGTTTCTTCTTGTCTGCTGTGCATATGTTCCCGGATGAGGGTAATGAAAAATCCTACAACGCCAATGCTGATCAAACAATCAGCGATGTTGTTAATGAAAAAACTAAAATCATACCAACGAAAATGAATGAAATCGGTGACCTGCCCAAACCAGGCTCTGTCGATGAGATTGCCGACAGCACCAGGGATGATAAATGACAGCCCAAGGCGCGTGTAGAGATCCAGTTTCTGACGATAACGGATCAGGTAATAAAGCATACCGACAACAGCCACCAATGAAACTCCAACCAGCAGGGGGATCCGGATGGGGTCCGAAAGGTCTGCCAGGAAACTGAAACTCACACCACGGTTCTGAACATGGGTCAGGTCCAGAAAATTGGGAACCAGCGGGGTCATTTCATAAAGTGGGATGTTTTCACGGACCCAGATTTTGGAAAGCTGATCCAATGCCAGAAGCACCAGCATACTGGAAAAAGTGGGTATCAATCCAGAAGAGCGAAGCATCATCACTCGCGGATAAGTCCGCCTGCAGGAGTTTGAAGCAGTTGTTCGAGCTGTATGTTGGTCTGCTCTCTGAGTTTCATGTCCCGGACCACCACCTCGTTGCGTTCCATTTCCTCCGGAAACAAAAGTAAGGCCCGTTCAGCTCCCGATTCTGATGCCTGTTGCATCGCCTTTTTCATTTTTTTCAGTCCGAAATTGCATTCCACACTCCAACCTTGGGCCCGCAAATCTCCAGCCAATTTGAGTGCTGTTCCCACCTGAGCCGCTTCGAAGGGGATGATGGTGAAATCGAGTTTTCTGTTCAGGTCAGGACTTCGTCCATGTTCCTGGAGCACATCGAGGATGACCACGTCACCAAATCCGAATCCTACAGCGGGAATGACTTCTCCGCCGTAGGTGGAAAGCAGGGAGTCATAGCGTCCTCCTCCACAAATGGCACGGTGAGATTTTTCAGGATGATTCATCTCGAAAACCGGCCCTGTGTAATAGGAGAGTCCACGGACGATGGTCACGTCAAATTGGACAAAATTTCGGAATCCTGCAATTTCAAGCAGTCCCATCAGTTCTTGAAGAGCATTTATACCCTCACATCCAGGAAGTGCCATAGAAAGTGATTCGAGTTCTGGCATCTCGAGATGATCTTTCAACTGCTCCACCTGAGAAGCATTCATCCCTGTTTCAACCAGCATTCGCGAAAAGTTCTCGGGTGATACTTTGTCGCGCTTGTCCATGACCACAAGCACCGCGTCATGGAGGTGTTCGGGGACCTGGATTTTTTCCAGAATGCTGTTCAGGATTCTGCGGTCGTTCAGAAAAATCCGGAATTCTGAATCGGTCAATCCCATTTCTCGGCAGGCACTGATCAACAGAAGCAGGATTTCAGCCTCTGCCGTCACCCCAGGCTGTCCGATGATGTCAGCGTTCCATTGAAAATGTTCTCTTCGACGCCCCTTGGTCATCCGTTCATAACGGAAGCATTGGGGGATGGAAAACCACCGCACCGGCATCGGCAGAGAACGCTGGTGCTGAAGGATCATCCTTGCCAAGGAAGGAGTCATCTCAGGCCTCAGGCTGAGCCTGCGCCCGCCTTTATCCTCAAAACTGTATAGCTGCTGACTAATTTCATCACCCGCCTTGCGGATATAAAGCTCCTCGTGTTCAAGGACACAGGTGTCGTATTCCTCGAATCCTGCCTGCAGCGAAATTTTTCGCCAGACATCGAAAAGCCAGTTGCGTTCACGCATCTGCTCCGGGAAAAAATCACGCGTGCCCTTAACGGGTTGCAGGTCCATGGGTCAGTTGAAGTTGAAGTGGATCAGGATTGTTGACCTAAGCTCAACCTTCTGAACCGAATGCCATCGAGGCAATCATCCTGAAGTCCTTCCAGGCCAACGACATCGCCGTCCGGTTGCGGAGAAGATAAGAAGGGTGAAACGTTGGCAACAGTGTCCAATTTTTAAATTGGACAGGTTTGCCTCGAACCTTGGTGATTCCTTGAATATCTGGAAGCAGGGCACGGGTCGGAACGTTTCCCAGAGTGACGATGAGTTTGGGAGAAACCAATTTCAATTGGCCTTCCAGAATGCTCATGCAGGAAGAAACTTCCAGGGGTTCCGGATTCCGATTTCCGGGAGGACGGCATTTGACCACATTGGTGATGTAGACATCCTCACGATCGATACCGATGCTGTGAATCATCTTGGTTAGTAATTTTCCTGCTCGCCCGACAAAAGGTTCCCCTTGTTCGTCTTCATCTGCACCTGGCCCTTCTCCAATGAACATCAAAGGTGTTTTGGGGTTGCCGTGTCCGAATACCAGCTTATTCCGGTCTGAACCCAAAGGACAGCGCATGCACCCTTTGTTGAGTTCCCTCAGTTCCTCAAGGTTATTCGCTTCAGGTCCTGTGTCCATGGCAGAGTTTTGGTCTGATACATCAAGCTCCGACTGATTCATCGATGGCTTCATGGAAATTTCAACATTTTGTGAATCATTCCTAACTTTTCCAGTGGTCTGCGTTTTTTTAGAAATAAAACTGGAACGCTGCTGATCGTCCAAAAACTGCCGAATCATTTGAGTCGGTTTTTGCCTCTCATTTTTTCGGACCGTTGTTTTTGCCTGGATCCTCGGAACAATCCTGACAAGCCCTTCTTGTATTTCAGCAAGCTCTTCTTCTGGTAGCTTTTCCAGGCCGAGGAAACGGGTTCCACGATCATTCAGGAATTTGAGCTGCCCTTCAAGCTGTCGAAGCAGGGTTGGATAGTCCATCAAGTCAGAGAATGTAGCGACTCAAATCCTGGTTTTTCATCAGATTGGAAAGTCGGCCGTGAATGTATTCCGGGGTGATGGTGACCGTCTGCCCCTCAAGTTCTGGAGCTTCGAAACTCACTTCTTCAAGAAGTTGCTCCATGACCGTGTGTAGCCTGCGTGCGCCGATGTTTTCCGAGTCCTCGTTGATCTTACAGGAGACATTGGCGATTTCCTGAACCGCTTCCTCGGTAAATTCAATGGTCACCTTCTCTGTTTTCAGCAACTCGGTGTACTGGACGATCAATGCGTTTTTCGGTTCTGTGAGGATTCGCACAAAATCCTCTTGAGACAGAGACTCAAGTTCAACTCGAATCGGGAAACGACCCTGCATTTCAGGAATCATGTCCGAGGGCTTGGAAAGGTGAAAAGCACCCGCGGCGATGAAGAGGATATGCTCGGTACGGATCGCCCCGTATTTGGTGTTGACCGTCGATCCTTCTACGATCGGCAGAAGGTCACGCTGAACCCCTTCTCTTGAAACATCAGGTCCATGCTGGCCTCGGCGTGATGCGATCTTGTCCACTTCGTCCAAAAAAACGATGCCGTTCTGTTCTACTCGGTTAACCGCCTCACGGGTTACTTCTTCCATGTCGATCAGCTTGCCTACCTCCTCCTGCTGCAAAATGCCCCGTGCATCGGCAATGGAAACACGACGCTGTTTCTGCTTTTTGGGCATCATGTTCGAGAGCATGTCACGGATATTCATGTCCATGTTGTCATTCATTGAAATCGGCATCAGTTCCATCACCGGTCCGGAGGCCTTTTCTGCAACTTTGAGCTCCACCATCTTATCTTCGAGCACTCCTGAACGCATTTTCTCACGGAATTTTTCACGGGTCGGATTGGTTTGCTGAGGTTCTTCCGAATCCTCTTTGTTGACCGGGGGCAGCAGTAAATCAAGCAACCTTTCTTCCACCATCGCCTCAGCCTGTTCCTGTTTACGTGCCATCAGTTCCTGGCGCACCATGTTCACCGAATAATCGGCCAAATCACGGATGATGGATTCCACATCCCGGCCAACGTATCCGACTTCAGTGAATTTAGAGGCCTCAACTTTGATGAAAGGAGCACTCACGAGGCGTGCGATGCGGCGTGCGATCTCCGTTTTACCGACTCCTGTTGGACCAATCATGATGATGTTCTTGGGCAAGATTTCATCACGAAGGTCATCTCCCAATTGCAGCCTCCTCCAGCGGTTCCGAAGTGCGATAGCAACAGCTTTTTTGGCTTCATGCTGACCAACGATGTAACGGTCCAGGGAAGAGACGATCTCCTTTGGAGTCTGATTGGTTTCTTTTGCGAATTCTTCCATGTTCATTCAGTTGGCTTAAAGCTCAGTTCTTCGAAGGTGATCTGATCATTGGTATAGATGCAGATTTCTGCTGCAATCTTCATCGATTTTTCGGCAATCTCCATCGCACTAAGTTTGGAGTCCATCAGTGCCCTGGCAGCAGCGAGGGCATACATCCCTCCGGATCCGATTCCAATCAATCCGTCGTCCGGTTCAATGACATCTCCATTTCCTGAAACAATCAACGAAGCCTCTTCATTCGAAACGGCTAGTAGTGCTTCGAGGTTTCGCAGCATCTTGTCCGTTCGCCATTCTTTTGCCAATTCAACTGCAGATCGAACCAGTTTGCCGTTGTACTGCTCCAGCTTTTCGTCGAATTTTTCAAACAGGGTGAATGCATCCGCTGTAGATCCGGCAAAACCTGCAATCACTTTGTCGTTGTAGGTTCTTCTAATCTTGCGTGCAGACGGTTTCATGATCGTATTGGACATGGATACCTGGCCGTCTCCGGCCATGACCACTTGCTGCTCTTTTCTTACACAGAGGATGGTTGTCATAGAATACTTGAAATAAGGAAGGGTTGAAGACTTGGATGCTGTCTGAGGGACTTAACAAATTAACAGGTCATGCTTCATTGTCCAGCGGAGTTTGTCGACTCCGAAGATGGATCGGGCAGGGTCGAATAATAAGCTCGGAAGTAATGGAAACCGCTCCAAATCGAAATTCCAGTCGCCAGCCACAGGAGTACTATCCCGGTTTCATGGGTCGGTATGCCAAGAGTCGGGTAATGGATGATCAGGAATCCTACTGCAAGCATCTGACTGATAGTTTTGTATTTCCCTCCGGTGCTGGCTGCAATCACACGTCCCTCAGCCGCAGCAACGGCCCGGAGTCCGGTGATGGCAAATTCACGGGTGATCAGAATCGCCACAAGATAATCAGGCGCACGGCTCAGTCCTACTAGAACAATTAGCAAGGACATGATCAGGATTTTGTCGGCAATCGGGTCGAGCAACATGCCCAGTTTGGTGCTTTTGTTCTGATAGCGTGCCAGTACCCCATCCCAATAATCGGTGAGGCAGGCAAAAAAATAAACAAACCAAATTCCAAAGAGGATCCAGGGGTTATTTTTCCAGATGAGAACCACGATAAAGATCACTGGAACCAGCAGGATCCGAAGCACGGTTAGGTCATTGGCCGTTATCCAGCGTGAGAAGAAGGAAAGCACTTCAGGATTAGGGACTTGTTAAAAGGTTAAAAAGGTATAAATTATAAATGGTTTACTTCAAAAAATTAATGGATTCAAAGTTGCTTGTCCAAGCAAATATCAAGGGCCCCCTTCTCTGATACTCCACTCAATAAGATGAACTTCACGCTTCTGGGCTGGAATTTCCGCAGTACCCCTCTTGAAGTACGGGATAGGATTTCCTTGACAGAGAATGAACAGCTTGAACTGGTTCATCATATCAAAGCCAGCTGTGGAATTCAGGAAAGTGTCTTATTAAGCACCTGTAACCGTACGGAGTTGTTTCTCTACAATATGGAACGTCCAGAGGAAGAACTTCTGGAAGTGCTACAGAACTATTGGGGAATTCCAGAATTGCTCCAAAGCCATTACCTGCTTCGTGAAGAAAAAGCTCTGCATCACCTTTTCCGGGTTGCCTCAAGCTTGGATTCAATGGTGGTGGGAGAGCCGCAGATTCTAGGTCAGTTGAAAGAGGCCTTCGGACGTTTTCATGAGAACCGATTAACAGGGCGTTTTCTTTATGCAATGTTCACCCGCGCCTTTTCGGTTGCCAAAAGGGTCCGCACCGAAACCTCCATTGGAGACAATGCGGTTTCCATCAGTTATGCCGCTGTAGAACTGGCAAAACGTATTTTCGAAGACATCCGCCAGCAAAAAGTACTCGTGATTGGAGCAGGGGAGATGGCAGAACTCGCAATCCTTCATCTCCTCCGAACCGGCATCCATCAACTGAAAGTTACTAACCGTACCTTCTCCAATGCCGCGAAATTAGCTGAACAGTTCCAGGCCAGTGTTTTCCCTTTTGAAAAACTCTACAGCGAACTTCCTGATGCAGACATCGTAATCAGTTCCACGGGAGCCCGTGAACCCATCCTCACTCCAGATCGAGTTCGCGCAAGCCTTCGTAAACGACGGGGTCGAGCGATGTTTTTTATCGATATCGCTGTTCCAAGGGACATCGATCCTTCAGTAAATGACCTTTCCGGAGTTTACTGCTACGACATCGACGATCTCCAGGGGGTGGTTGAGCAAAATCGTGAGGAGCGAAAAGAACAGTCAAACCTTGCAGAAAAAATCATCCTTGAAGAACAGGAAAAGGTGATGCAGTGGTTCGAAACCCAGTCCGTTATCCCATTGGTCAAAAACCTCCGGGAATCTTTCAGTGAAACGGTGGAATTAGAGCTGCAAAAAACCTTGGGGCGGCTTGGATCTCTATCAGAAAAACAGCAAGCCGAGGTCGAAAAAATGGCCAGAGTGTTAACCAATAAACTCCTGCACAAACCCTCCACCCGCCTCAAGCATCTGAGTGGACGTGAGGATCTGCACCTCTATCTGGAAACCCTTTCCGAACTTTTTGATTTGGACCCCAATCACTCAAAACAGGAAAGCATTTCCCAACCTGCCCTCAAGTTGCTCAAGAAGTGATGAGTGGGTTCTACGTCATCTGGTTCTAAAGTGTCAGGTTCGTTGCTGAGGATTGCCACACGAGGCAGCAAGCTTGCACTCTGGCAGGCGGAACACGTCCGTGATAGGCTTCTGCAACAGCATCCAGGACTCCGTGTTGAATTGGTTGTGCTCAAAACCAAAGGGGACCTGATTCTTGATCGTCCTCTGGCGGAAGCAGGTGGTAAAGGGCTTTTTGTCAAGGAACTTGAAAGTGCTCTACTGGAAAACCAAGCTGATCTTGCCGTCCATAGCCTCAAGGATGTACCTGCCTTATTGCCTGACGGACTGGAGCTTTCCACCATCTTGAGTCGTGAAAATCCTCATGATGCCATTGTCTTCCGTGAAAAGAATATGAAACTCGAGGATCTTCCTCCCGGTTCCATGATAGGCACCAGTTCCCTCAGGCGCGCTGCCCAGCTCAAAAACATACGGCCCGATCTAAAAGTAACTTCCTTACGTGGAAATGTTCCTACAAGACTTCAGAAACTGGATTCTGGTAAAGTGGATGCTGCTGTTCTGGCGGTAGCTGGATTGCGAAGACTGGAACTGGAACATCGTATCGACCAGGAACTTTTACCAGAACAGATGCTTCCTGCAATAGGCCAGGGCGTGTTGGCCATCGAAATCCGAAAGGATGACGTTAATACCCTGAAAAAGCTTCATTTCTTGAATGATGATTCTAGCAGGGATTGTATCATTGCAGAAAGGAAGGTCCTCGAAAAACTTGAGGGGAACTGTCAGGTCCCTCTTGCTGGGTTGTGTATGATTGAAAATGAAATGCTCCATCTTCGGGCATTAATTGCGGATACGGATGGAACCGAAATCATTCGAGGGGAAGAATATGCTCCTCGTCAGAATGCGGAACAACTGGGAGTCAGGGTTGCACGTGCCCTACTTGAACAGGGTGGTGGTGAATTGCTACGTAAATTATCAGCCGGTTAGGAAAGATGACACAGCCTGATTTGTCGTGTTCCAATCCCCCCCACTGGAGGTTGGCTGTTATAGGTGCCGGGCCAGCAGGGTTTTACGCTGTGGGTGAACTTCTGAAACAGCAGGAGATCCCAGTCAAGGTTGATCTTTTTGACCGCCTGCCCACTCCATACGGATTGGTGCGCGGAGGAGTGGCCCCAGACCATCAGAAAATCAAGAACGTCTGCAAGATCTTCGACCGGATCGCGAGCCAGGATCATTTCCGTTTTTTTGGAAACATTGAATTCGGGAGGGACCTGACACGCAAAGAGATGCTCGAACATTACGACGCAGTGCTCTACACGGTTGGAAGCCGAAGTGATCGCAGGCTTGGTATCCCTGGAGAAGGCCTGGAAGGAAGCCATTCGGCGACCGAGTTCGTGGGCTGGTACAATTCTCATCCCGATTACCGCGAAAAACGTTTCAACCTGAATTCAGAACAGGCGGTGATCATCGGAATGGGCAACGTTGCCATCGATGTGGCCCGGATCCTCTCCCACCGTATGGAGGAATTGAGACAGACGGATATTTCTGATCAAGCTTTTTTGGCATTGGATTCAAGCAGGGTCCGTGATATCTGGGTCATCGGACGTCGGGGACCCGTCCAGGCCGCGTTCACCCCCGTCGAAGCCAGGGAACTGATGCATCTGCCTGACACCGAAGTGGAGTTAGAAGCAGATGCACTGAACCTTGATGCCTCCAGCAAAAAGTTTCTTCAGGAAGAGGCCGGGAAGGACACGCGCAAGAACATCGAGCTCTTACAGGGAATGCTCGAAACCCCACCACGCGGAATGAAAAAGAGACTCCATCTTCTATTTCTTGCCTCTCCGGTGGAGATCCTTGGAAAGGACGGAAGGGTAACCGGCATCAAATTGAGAAGGAACCGGCTGCTAGAAAAACCTGATGGGTCTATGGGTGCCGAAGCGACAGATCAGACCTTCGAATTGCAGACCGGATTGATTTTTCGTTCGGTGGGTTACCGTGGTGAACCTCTGCCTGATGTGCCCTTTGACGATACTTCAGGAACGATTCCCAATGAGGCAGGTCAGATTTTGGAAAACGGAAAACGCTGCCCAAAAGAATTTGCCGCGGGATGGATCAAACGTGGGCCCAGTGGGGTTGTTGGAACCAATAAACCCGATGCCATCGAAAGCGTGAACCGCATGCTTGCCACCCTCAATGCCTCGGAATCAGAGCCTCTGGAAAAGGGTGAAGTCCCGGACATCCTGAAACTACTTCAAAATAAGGGAGCCGAGGTCGTTTCCTTCAGCGACTGGAAACTTTTGGAGGATTATGAGACCAAGGCCGGGGAAGCGGAAGGTCGCCCTAGAAAAAAAGTTGGCACGGTCGAGGAAATGCTCGAGGTGATCCGAGACCGACGTCAGGACTGACTCGATTGATTGGCTTCGATCCCAATTGCGGCAGTTATGTTTGGCAGTCCTTCCTCTTTGAGTAACCTGGCCAGTCCCTTTTTAATGCGCATCACGAGTCCCGGCCCTTCATAAACCAGCCCGGTGTAGATTTGTACTGCGCTCGCTCCCGCTTTGATTTTTTGATACGCATCCTCGGCAGTGAAAATTCCTCCCACACCCAGGATCGGCATCCTTGTACCAAGTTCTCGGTAAATTGTTCGGACAATCCGGTTGCTGGACTCCAACAGCGGTTTTCCGCTCAATCCTCCGGATTCACGACTTAAGGGGTTGTTCAACCCGCTTCTTGAAAGTGTGGTGTTGGTGGAAATGATACCATCCAGAGGGAAAGGTTTGAGGCGTTCGATGCTTTGTTCAAGAGCATCATCTTTCCAATCCGGCGCGATTTTGATCAGCAACGGAGTCTTTTTTCCAGTTTTGCTGTCCAAAAATTCTCTTTGACGGCAGACCCGATCCAACAGCCCGCTCAGTTGATCTCCTTCCTGCAGGCGTCTCAAATCTTCGGTATTTGGAGAACTGACATTGACACAGAAATAATCCGCCCAAGGATGCGTTCCTGCCAGTCCTTTCAGGTAATCCTCAACTGCATCCTCGAGAGGTGTATCCTTATTTTTCCCCAGATTGACACCAAGTATCCCTCGACTTATTCTTTTTTGAAGTTTTTCAATCAGACACTCCAACCCTTCGTTATTGAACCCGAGTCGGTTGATCAGGGCCTTGTCCTCAAGCAGGCGAAAAAGCCTGGGGCGTTCATTCCCCGGCTGGGGGCGAGGAGTCATCGTGCCCACCTCGACTAGGCCGAATCCGAGGCTGAAGAGAGGATCGATGATCCTTCCGTTTTTATCAAAACCGGCAGCTAGCCCAACAGGATTGGGAAGCACACGATTCCAAAGTAGGGTTTCCAGGAGAGGGGATTCCCAGCCGTAAAGTTTGTGGGCAAAGCTTTCAAAGCCCTTTACTGAAGCGAGACGTTCCACAGTTCCAAGCACCCGTTCATGGGTCCTTTCTGGGTCTCCAGAAAAAAACAATGGCCGCACTACACGGTAGAGCATTCCGTACTACATGAGTGGGGTTAAAAATGTGCCTCAAGTTTTTCAACAATCAGCCGTCCGATGTTGAGCGAGGAAGTCGCTGCGGGTGATGGGGCATTGCCAACATGGATGATATGTTCGGATTCTTGAATCAAAAAATCATCGACAAGCTTGCCCTCCGGAGTGACCGCCTGAGCTCTGATCCCTGCAGGAACGGCTTCCAGGTGATCTTCCTGTATTTCCGGAACCAGACGTTGCAGGGCCCGAACGAAAGCACGTTTACTGAAAGAACGCCACATTTCTCCAAGGCCCGTGCGCCAGTATTTTGCAGAAAGCCTGAGGAATCCCGAATAGCTCAGGGTTTCTGAAAGATCTTTCCAGTTCACAGTCGAACCGGTATAACCCTCACGGGCGAATGCCAGCACCGCATTCGGGCCACATTCAAGTCCGCCTTCGATCATCCGTGTAAAATGAACACCAAGGAAGGGGAAGCTCGGATCAGGTACCGGGTATATCAGATTTCGGCAGAGGTGATGAGCTTCCGGAACGACCTCGAAATATTCACCTCGGAAGGGAATGATCTTGGCTTTTGGCGTCTCTGTGAGTGAAGTGACCCGGTCCGAATGCAGGCCTGCGCAGTTGACCACAAAACGTGATTCATGCTCCCCCCGTGAAGTGGAGACGACAACCCGATTTCCTGCCATGTTCATTTGTACCACTTTCGAAGCCAACAGGATCTGATTCCCGTCTTTTGTCTCTACTTTCTCTGCCATCCTCGCACATACCTGACGGTAATCAACGATCCCTGCTTCGGGTACATGAATCGCCTTTATTCCAGCAACATGTGGTTCCAATTCATGAAGTCTTTCAGCATCGATCATTTCACAAAGAATTCCGTTTTCCACTCCTCGCTGGTAGATGGTTTCCAAAGCAGGTAGTTCTGATTCATCCAAGGCGACAATCACCTTTCCGCAGATTTCATGAGAAATGCCTTCCTCCATACAGAATTGCTCGATCCTTCGTTTGCCTTCGCGACAGTTTTGTGCTTTCAGCGATCCCGGACGGTAATAGATTCCGGAATGGAGCACTCCCGAGTTATGCCCTGTTTGGTGCTGAGCCAGTTTTTCCTCTTTTTCGAGCAGGGTGAGGGACAAATGGGGGTGGAGACGGCAGAGTTCATGGGCGGTGGCAAGGCCGATAATCCCTCCGCCGATGATGATTACATCAGATTGTGTCATGAAAAAAACGGGTCAGCGCTTGCGGGCTAGGGTGAGTCCGTCAGCGACCGGTAACAGGCTGAGATCGATGCGGTCATCCTGATGCCATTTACGGTTGAACTCCCTGCTGGCAACAGTGTGCTCCTCAGAATTGATTTCATCGCTGAGCTTTCCACTCCAAAGCACGTTATCGATCAGGAAAAGTCCACCGGTTTGAAGCAAGGAAAGTGCTCCTTCTTAGTAATTTGAGTAATTTCCCTTGTCCGCATCTATGAAGACAAAGTCGAAAGGTTCCCGGTTGTCCTGACTCGAAAGTTCATGAACCATATCCATTGCGGGTCCGAATTTTAGATCAATCTTTGAGCCAGCACCAACTGCATGCCAGTATTTTCTCGCCTCACTGGTATATTCATCATTAATGTCGCAAGCGACTATGATACCGTCTTCAGGAAGAGCAAGGGCCATGGAATTTAACTCTAACCTGTAAAGACTCCAATTTCCAGAACCCTCCGTACTCCGGTGAGTTTTACCACAAACGCCCTAGACCTTGGTATGTTTGATGTCCGTCGTTAGGGATTCTTGTCCGTCAATTCCGCTGTCCATTCAAGATGTTGGTACGACTGAATACCATCTCATTCCTCATCGATTCCAACTTCTTCGCGTTCCAAAAGCCAGGTCCCTGACATCTCTGCTTCTGCATAAAGCATATCTGCCAAGCAGGTCCCAAGGAAATTGATTCGCGAGGTTTTTCAGGATAGAGGCGTTGCATCAATCATTATTTGCTATGATTCATTACAGTTTGTATTTTCTTCAGTACTCAAATCTCTCCTGATTGTAAAGCAATCCATCTATAGTATATTAGTGAAAAATAATCTATTAACTCGTCCAACGGCAAGCTAGCACAATTAAGTTTAGACAGGATATATTTTCCAGTTTATTTTTTACTTTGTAAATTTACATTGTATATTATTTTTGAGGAAGTATTCTCTGACAAATTTTTAGCCACAAGTGAGGAAGTTTTCCAAGCGGTTTAGTGATGTGTCTGGGGAATTCAATAACAGACCAAAGTCAAAGAAGGATAAACTCAGAATACGTTTCGCTACCTGACATTCGAGATGAATCATCTGGATGGACAAGGAATGTTTCACAAGAATCCTTTTCTGATAGTTTTTCTGATTTATTCTATGCGCTATACATTGATCAGATTAGAAAAACATCCTCAATCAATTGGACAAATCCCCCTTCCTCTCGAGAAGGTGTTAATCCAAACTAGTAAAGGTTTTTTAAATAGTAATTTTATAATTCATAACTCTGGATCAACATCATGAAGAGTCAAAATTTTATATTAATGATAGCCATTTTCCTGTCATGCTTGACTCAGGCAACGGCTCTGGTGTTCGAACGCAGGTCTCGTCCTAACCCCGAATTGTCATATTTTCTTTACCCGGTGGCAGGTAGCATTCCGGGGGTACAGGATTTTTACGGATTGGGAGCCACCGTTTCCGGTATTGGCGGAAGTGAGGTGGACATCACTGCAGTCAGTTTGCGAGGCGAGGCAAAGCATTTCCAGGATGGAGATTTTGGGATTGAAATCTTGACGGTTCTGGACATTCCGGTCTTTACTCCGCATTTGACCTTTTCGTTGTTTTACACGGACATCCGTAACGGTACCTGGCCGGAAGGTGAACGTGGGATCGATTCCGAGCGGGAAAAGACCTACTACCTGCTTGGCAGCAAAATCTACGGTCATGGAGGTGAAATGTCATTGAATTTCTCAGATTATCAGTTGGAATTCTATTACGGCTTTGTCAATTCCGGAGTGACGCCCTATGGGCTGGTTGATCCAAACGGAACTTTTTATTCCGCACAGAGGGCGGATTTGAATGAAAACCCAATGGGCTATCGTTATGGGATCTATCTGGATGACACTGATCACCGAAGGGATCCTCGCATCGGCTATCGTTTCCAGTGGGATCGCTGGGATATGCCTGCCTCACGTGGTGAAAATTCTTCTTTTTACCAGGATGATTTCAACCTGACAGGCTACATCCCCCTGCTGGAAAATAACCAAGGCGTGTTGGTCCTGAACCAGTTCGTGGGTACTTCTCATGTCAGAAAAGCCGGCACCGTCAATCGTGACAACTACCTCTGCAATGAAAGCCTAAGCCCAGGATGTCAATCGATTTTAGACGTGCTTTACAAGCGTCAGGTAGCTGAAGCAGAACGCGGACGCGCCACGACCCTAGGCGGTACCCAGCGTCTTCGGGGTTACCGGACCAACCGTTTTTATGACAGTTACACCCATTTCCGTGGAATCGAATACCGCTGGTACCTCATCGAAACCCAGGATGCCTTCAATTATTTCATCGAACGGGGCACGTTTGCGGGGTTCCAGGCTGCAGTGTTCTATGAAGAAGGCACCGTTTCCCCGGACATGGGATCCAGTTTCTGGAAAAATTTCCGTAACTCCTACGGACTCGGTGGGCGCTTTCTTTTCAACAACGTCATCTTCCGCATCGACCATGGCTTCAGCCAGGAAGACTCTGAAACCACCGTCTACATTGGGTATGGGTTTTAGGTTTTATCAACATTTGATTGTTATGGCTTAAAACCATAGTCTTTTCTAACTAATATTCTCTTTTGGCTTTTACCCAATGAATGGGTCCAAAAGCCAAAGGGCACAACTAGATAAAATATTGTATCTCTTCAATCTAATTAATATTGATTAGATGCTTTATACTGCAATGATAATTTTGGTGAGATTTTGATCCTCATCACCGGCGGGGCAGGATTTGTTGGTTCCCACCTGGCATTGAGGCTGAAAAAGGAGTTTCCAGAAAAGCAGGTCGTAGCCTTCGACAACCTGAAACGGCGTGGTTCGGAACTCAATCTCACTAGACTTCGTGAATCCGGAGTGGAGTTTGTTCACGGAGACATCAGGCAACCTGGCGATCTGGATTTCAAAAACGTGGAGTGGATCCTTGAATGTTCCGCGGAACCTTCGGCATTGGCCGGAATCGATGGAGCCACGGATTATCTGGTCCACACCAATCTGCTTGGAACCTATCACTGCCTGGAGTTGTCCCGAAAAAACAATGCGGGGATGATCTTTCTCTCCACCAGCAGAGTCTATCCAGTCAAAAAGATCCAGGAACTGCAATACCGTTCCGGAAACACTCGTTTTGAATTGGAAGGAAAGCAGGAATTGCCTGGAGTCAGCTCTATGGGCATCTCGGAGGATTTCCCTCTGGAAGGAGCGAGAACGCTCTATGGAACAACCAAGCTTGCTTCCGAATTGATGATTGCTGAATACGCTGAAAATTTTGGCCTCTCCATGATCATCAACCGCTGTGGGGTTTTGACCGGTCCTTGGCAAATGGGAAAAGTCGATCAGGGCGTGGTGGTGCTCTGGATGGCAAAGCACCTTTTTGGTGGGAATTTGTCCTACATCGGCTACGAGGGAAGCGGTTTCCAGGTCAGGGATATGTTGCATATCGAGGATCTAGGAGACCTCATCGAGCTCCAGCTCAATCAGCCCGAACATTACCATGGGGGAACCTTCAATGTAGGAGGCGGGATCGAAATCAGCACCAGCTTGCTAGAATTGACCGAGTGGTGTGAAAAAATCACGGGCAAGTCAATCCCCATCCAAAGAAAACCTGAAGCGCGTCCCGGAGATGTACCCTGGTTCATCACCGACTCCACCCTGATTCAAAACCATTGCGGTTGGAAACCAAAGCGAAACCTTGAAACCATCTTGAAGGAAATCCACCATTGGATGGACTCATACCAGGACCAGCTTCGCCCCATCCTTTCATAATATATTTTTCATTATAAATATATGAGCCTTGTTATCGTAAGTGGTTCCGCAGGACTTATTGGATCGGAAACGGTTCGTTTTTTTGCGGGAAAGGGCCTCGATGTGATAGGCATCGACAATGACATGCGCGCCGAATTTTTTGGAAGTGATGCTTCCACGGACTGGAATCGGCAAATCCTGGAAAAGGAGATTCCGAATTACCGTCATGTTGATGCCGACATCCGGGACGAAGAAGCAATGAAGCGGATTTTCCAGGAATGCGGATCAAGACTGACGGGAGTGATTCACTGTGCTGCACAACCTTCCCATGACTGGGCGGCACAAGATCCATTCAAGGATTTCACGGTCAATGCAAATGGAACCTTGGTTCTTCTTGAAATGACTCGAAAGTATGCTCCCGAAGCCGTTTTCATCTTCACTTCTACCAATAAGGTCTACGGGGATCTGCCGAAATCTCTTCCACTCGTGGAAAAGGAGACCCGCTGGGAACTTGAAGAACATCCCTACGCCAAATCCGGAATCGACGAACAGATGAGCATCGATCAGTCGAAACACAGCCTTTTCGGAGCTTCCAAGGTGGCAGCAGATCTACTGGTGCAGGAATATGGGCGTTATTTCGGGATGAAGACCGGAATCTTTCGAGGAGGTTGCCTCACCGGACCCGCTCATTCAGGAACACAGCTTCATGGGTTCCTGGCCTACTTAGCCAAATGCGCAGTAAGCGGAGCATCCTACACCATCTTTGGTTACAAAGGAAAACAGGTTCGAGACAACATTCACAGCCACGACCTGGTCAGCATGTTCTGGGAGTATTTTTTAAAACCAAGGATCGGTGAAGTATACAATGCCGGAGGATCACGATATTCGAACTGTTCGATGCTTGAAGCAATTAGGATCTGTGAAGAACTCTCAGGGCGTGAAATGAACCGGAGCTATGAGGAAACCAACCGCATCGGGGATCATATCTGGTGGATCAGCGATGTTCGAAAATTTCAGTCACACTTTCCTGACTGGAACTACCGTTATAGTATCCGGGAAATACTGAATGAGATTGTTGAAGCTCAAATGGAACGTGCATGAATCCAAGCCTCAGCGTAGTAATCCCCGCCCATAACGAAGAAGACTGCATTAAAAACACTCTGGAAGACCTATGCCATACCCTGGGAAAAGAATCGATCGATTTTGAAGTTATCGTAGTGAATGATCACTCGACGGATACCACTGGTTCCATCTTGAACAGAATCTCACAGGAAAACCCAAGGGTAAAAATATTTGACAATACAGAGCCGAACGGATACGGATTCACGGTTAGGACGGGTTTCAGGCATTGCCAAGGGGACTGGGTGGCAGTGATGATGGCCGATGCCTCGGATGATCCAAAAGATCTTGTGAGGTTCTTCAGAGAAGCAAACATCAAGGGTACTGATGCCGTTTTTGGAAATCGCTTTGCACGCGGAGGGAAAGTTGTTGACTATCCTACCCTTAAACTGTTGCTCAATCGATTGACCAACTGGATCATCTGCCTGCTCTTTGCCATTCAATACAGTGATGTTACCAATGCTTTCAAACTTTACCGCAACACAACGATTTCCGGACTAGAGCCCTTTTTGAGCCCTCATTTTAATCTGACCGTTGAACTTCCTCTAAAGGTCATCGTCCGGGGCTACAGTTATACGGTTCTGCCAAACTCCTGGTATAATCGAAAAGCAGGTGTATCTAAACTGAAGATCAAGGAAATGGGAAGCCGATACTGGTTCATTATCCTTTATTGCCTTGTCGAGAAATGGTTATCAGTTGGGGATTATCGAAAAAATTATTAAAAGGATACTTTCATCAACACATGTTTCACAAATTCACTTTTTTTACTGATTATAAAGTATTTTTGTTTTTAATTTGCTTTACTTTTTTTATGTGGTGGAGCGGGATTGCAGGAGCATCTTTATATGCCATTCCAAGTTTAATCTTAATAATTTTCTTAAAATTCATGATAATCAAAGGGCAATATTATCAATTATTATTAAGATTTTATGAATCTTTAAATAATTTTATTTTTAAAGATAGAAATAGGAAATGGTTAATATTCGCATTGATCACTCAATCATTTTTATGGTTAATTTATGTAATTTTCAAATACTATTCATTTAATTTATTTACTCTTGATGCCGGATATCATAGCAACATCTTGTACAATATATCTAATGGTGATTTTTTTTCGTCAATATTCAACATGCACAATCTAGGAGAACATTTCACGCCTTCCATGTCATTTATAGCTTTATTTTATATGATCATACCCAGTATTAATTGGATGATGGGATTTAAAATCCTAGCCTATACAACAAGCATGTTAATATTATATTTAATCATAAAAGATGAATTTAAGGAAAATAATAAGATATGGTTAATCACATTTATAATTGCTGCATTGTGGTTATTTTTATATCGGCCCATTATTAACAGTGTAAGATATGAATTTCAGGCATCTAGTCTTGCACCACCATTTGTACTATTAAGTTTCTTCTTTTTAAAAAAAGAAAAATGGATATTATTTTTTATTTCAATGACATGCTTGTTGGGTTTTAAAGAACATTTGGGAAGTGTATGGATAGGATTTGGATGTTACAATATTTTTAAAAAACCAAAAAATCTGTCCGGATATTTATTGTTAGCCATAGGAATAATTTCGATCTATTTAATCATGTTTGAGTTTAAATCTTATTTCAGGGGTTCGACATCAGGATACAATGATTTTAACCTTATAAATCCTTTTAAAGACATAAGCGCAAAGATTTTTTATTTCTTTATCTATTTAATGATGCCATTACTGTTTATTCCAATTATATTTTGGAAAAATGGAATTATGGCAATGCCAACAATTGGCATTAATCTTATTTCAGGGATTCCTCAAATGTATTCTTCTCATTATCACTATGATGATGTATCAGGAACTCTATTAATATTAAGTGTTATTGTATCAATTAAACATATTAACGCAGATAATGTATTTGACACAATAAAAAGATACAAACTAGTTCAATATTGTACTGTAATATGGTTCGGATTATTTTTATATTTTTTACCTTATAGTAATTTAAGATTTATTAAAAAGGCCCTCCCTCAATCAATACATCTAGAAATCATCAGTGAGATAAGTTTGATCAATGAAGCCACAAAAAACGAAATGATTGCAGTGCAAGATGTATTGGGATCACATTTCTACAGGAAAAAGATTCAGGCATATAAACAAGGAAATAACTGTGCGAATGAAAATATATTTTATGAAAATATATTACCAAACCCACTACCCATTTATAACTATTTGATTCTTTCTAAGCATGTGTCGCAATATGGGTTGACTGATTATGACAAATGTATTAATGACCTAGTTAATTCAAATCAATTCATTAAACTAAAAGAGTATGAATTTATAGATGTTTTTAAAAGAATATAATTTTTATAATTTTATAATATGAAACGATCCTATTTCAATTATTTTGCTATATTGAAAATTTTTTAAAACCTGGAATTCTGAAGGATCAGTATTACTCACCAACCATTTTATTCCTTTCTTTTTATATTCACTCATTTTATTTACAGAAAGAACATTCAAGTCTAAAGATAAACCCTTACGGTTTAAATAATAAAGGTAAACTAATGGCGTACTGTCACCATGGATAATGATTTTCTCATTTTGTGGTAAGATTTTTTGAAACACATGACTTGAATAAATCAATTCATTTGGAACCTGCTTATTGTCAATCCACCTATGTGATACTCTGCCAACCATAACCAATGGCATTAATAGAACAAGAAAGATAACCATTTTACGACCAAAAGATTTTTTCAATAAATTCATCATTCCATATGTTGAACCAAGTGCAGCCAAAATTGATACAGAGGTCAAATAGTATCCATGATGTTCAAATTTATCTATAAAAGTGATAAACATGATTACAAAACTTAGAATCCACATTATCCAAAAGCCTGAATAATTTGATTTCCATTGTTTATTCTTGATTGATAAATATACCCCATAAATGAATATCGGTATTGCGGCTGTATTTACATACATTTCTAAAAACCATGTTGATAAAACTGTTTGTATTATCTGTATATATCTTTTCCAATCCGTTGGTAATCGCCCAACATTTAATTGAACCGTTGATGAACGTTCTATTGGCGCACTGCTATTAACTTCCAATCCATACAAATATAATAAATAATTAATACTAAGCATTATAATGCCTGAAAAAAACCCTATAAATAGAATTTTCCAACGATAATTTTCAATGTATTTTCTTAGGAATAGATATACTAACGGAAATCCATAAAATAAATAAAGTTGTTTGGTGATGGTTGCTAAAGTCAGCAAAACTACTCCTGTAAAAAATAACACATTGAATTTATAAGCTTCAATTTGCTTGGCAATTAGGACAATTCCCCATAGAAAAAGTGCAAATGACGGTAAATTAGGCAAAAAAGAAATTGAATAATAGAAAAAAAAAGGCGTGAAACTCATAAAAAACACAAACCATCGACAAAAAATCTCATTATATTTTAAATATTTCACTAATTTATAAGAAGCAACTAATAATAAGACAGCAAATAAAAATGATATAACTCTACCATTAATATGAGAAAATCCTGTTAAATGATAACTTTGCCCGATCAACCAGTAGATCAATGGGAATTCAGTATAAATCATTCCATGATCATCTAACCCTATACGAATATCCTGTGCGGATTCAAAAAATGTTAAATTTTCTTCATAATAATTTTTTGCCATTGAAAGACCCATTACTTGCCTCCACACATGTTGTCCCATAGGAGGCAATTTAAAAATTGGTAAATGCAAAATTATCTGGATCAGTATAATTGATAACAGAAAATATTTTATATTTATTTTTAAAAAAAATAAACCCAACTTATTAATATTGTTCTCTATATTCATATAGGATCTTACTTTTAATTTATTTATTTTAAAAAAATAACTTAAATATGATGAACTCGTAAAAAGTCTTCTTTAAATAAACAACTGAAAATAAACGTTTTTTTTAAAATTAACACTTGCTATTTGTCTCATTTTTTCGTAAATTAT
>Ga0208411_1000816_pt1 | contig 22824 bp, 22 predicted proteins | sample ETN01SmetaG_4_FD_185793 | JGI IMG/M metagenome (GOLD analysis project Ga0208411, IMG submission 185793) | Marine microbial and viral communities from oxygen minimum zone, Eastern Pacific Ocean - ETNP2014F12-01SV261 (SPAdes) (version 2) | ecosystem: Environmental > Aquatic > Marine > Oceanic ... | reverse complement strand
CCCGACCATGCCTAGTCTCCATCGGTTAGCTGGAAGCCTTTTATCTTAGTTAAGTGTATCCATGATTCATAAGCAGGCAATGGCGGAAGCCCCCCAACCCATTCAAGGGACCGCCCTTCGATACATAAAGTAGTTACCCTGATCTGTGTCTGGAAGGGGGTTGAATGAATACCGCTGAAATAAGTCAACTACTCCAGATTACCCTGTACATTCTGAAAGCTGATGGGGGATATGGTGGGGGAATTAAATTATGGGATTAATCAATTCTTTCAATAATTCATCTATTTATGTTGATATTAAATGGAAAAAATTGGTAACAGGGGAAGGATTCGAACCTTCGACCTTCGGGTTATAAGCCAGATGAACTAAATTCCCAAACCTATTAATATTCCAAATGATTCTTGTGTTTTTCCAGGTTTGGTTTCGGGCTTCTAAAACCATTTGATAACAGCTCTCAATTTTGTCAAGAAAACGAAGACCCTTTTGAAGGAATGAGAAGCAAGACCCTTTGCTCAAGATCATAACGTCGATGATATGGAAAAGCCTTATTTCGATTCAATCCTGGTGGGGAGGAATGAGGACAAAATTCCCGACGTGCTGTTTGAGGAGGAACTCTTTTTGGGCGTCGGCAATCATTTCGAGGGGGAAGGTTTTGGCAAGCAGGGGATGGATTTCATCCTTTTCGATACACGAGACGAGGGTGGAAAAAACAGGTTCGTCCCAGGCGGTGCATCCAATGAGCTGGAGGTCTTTGAGGTAGAAGGTTCGTGTGTCGAATGAGACAAGCGGTCCTCCGATGGCTCCAGCAGAGACATAACGTCCGCCACGCCTAAGGGCCTTGAGCAACTTTGGGAATGAAGGGCCTGCGACGAGGTCGATCACCACGTCAACGGAATCTTCTCCAAGGCTCTGGACCAGATCCTCATCCCTTCCGATCACTTTGTCGGCACCGGCTTTCAGTACTTGTGTCTTTTTCGCCTGGGCGGCCACAGCCATCACCTCGGCATTCCTGAGTTTCACCAGTTGAACAGCAGCAGATCCAACACCTCCGGAAGCACCAGTGATCAACACCTTTTCTCCCGCATTAATCCCACAGCGCTGGATCATGTTTTCAGCGGTTCCATAGGCACATGGAATGGTGGCCAGTTCAGGATCGCTCCAACTGCATTCCAACACGAAAACCTCTGTTTGAGGGACTTTGACGAACTGGGCGAAGGCTCCATCGAAATCGGAACCCATCCAGAGGTTTTCCGTCGACTGAAAACCTTCAGGTCTGATGGAGGAACGGACCAAGGCACGTTTTCCGAGTAGACGTTCGTCCCCGCCCGGGCCGATTTCGACAACACGTCCACAGCAGTCGGTCCCTTGGATGAAGGGAAACGGGGTGGTTTTGTTCCAGCCTCCATCCTGCCGGACCTCTTCCTCCTGAACCTCAGAAGTTGCTGTATCCGAGGTGGAGGCCGTCACCGAATCCGAATACCAGCCGACACGGGTGTTGATTTCGGTGTTGTTCATCCCTGCAGCAAGTACTTGAAGCAATACCTCTCCGGACTCAGGCTGAGGACGTTTCACCAAACGGCATTGAAGCCGGTCGAAACCGCCGTTGCCTTCAGTCACCACCGCCTTCATGGTTTTTTCTCCGGGCGCCGGATCAAAACGGTCGTTGCACGGTGCTGGGTTCCAGCTCATCCTAGTTTCTTTTCACACGTTGAATTTGAGACTTATCATGGATGGATCCCATGCATCTGGCAGACAATGCAAATAGATTTTTCTCCATCCCACCGGCTCAAAATACAGCATAAAATTTGCTTGAGCGAGCGGAATCATTGGGATTATCTTGCACCCGGAACAATACGAACGTCGTGAGAAAATCAATCCCCATAAACATTTAACCCAGAGGCGAAGATTCCAGCATGGTGGAAGAGGTGAGAGATGAAAAAAACAAAATAATCGAATCGGATGAGATCACTCTGCTGACCCCAACAGCAGTTGGACATCATCGATCAGGTCTTCGAGGGTCCAGCGGGTCTGGTAGCGTCCGCGGTAACGTCCCAGATGATCGAGGAGGAACACAGCATCGGTATGGGCCATCAAATAACCGGCTTCGGATTCGATGTTTTCCTGAAAATACTGTACATGGTACTGACGGGCAGTTTGGGCGGTTTCCAGTGGGCTCCCGCGCAGTCCAACGAAGGAGGGGTGGAAAAAGGGCAGATAGTTTTTCAGTTTCTCAAGGGTATCACGTTCCGGATCGATCGTGATGAAGAGCACCTTGACCTTTTTCTGTTCAGGACCCAACTCTTTCATCAGCAATTTGAGGTGACTCAAGGTGGCCGGACAGATGTCGGGACAGGTGGTGTAGCCGAAATAAAGGAGGACGATTTTCCCGCGGAAATCCTGGAGTGCGACAGGCTCTCCATGATGCCCGCTAAGGGTGAAACCTCCTCCCAGGTCATGACGTACTCGCAGTCGATCAGTTTGGGCCACCACATTGTGCCCTATCACGGCAATAAGGAATGTTATTGATAAGACCTTGATCAGGTTCTGAAGCGTCATTTTTTTCCCGGGTCACTGAGGGTCATGCGGTCCAGGATTCCTCGTTTCACCACATAGAAAAAAACTAAGCCCATCAGGGCCAGGGAGACAAAGAGGAGGACGAACATTTCCAGGACAAGCCTCACTGCATCGGCTTCCTTCTCAGAAAGATCGAAGATGATTTCGGAAGCCCCCAAAACTTCTCCGGTAGCAATTTTGGAACCGTCCATCGAAAAATGACATTCCCGACAACGTTGATCCGAAATGAAAGGGGAGACGAAGCGGAAATGGGTGCGATCGATCCAATCATTCTGGCTTTTGCCGCTTGCCAGAACCTGCCGAATCAATTCGTCGGTGGCTTGCTCGTCTTCTCGGATGCCATGTTGTTTCTCCACATGACTGCTCCGGATCATGCGGAACTGGAACTCGTATTTTTTCTGGAATTCACGGATCAATCCTCGAATGTCCTTGGACTCTCCGGTGGAAATCATGGTCGAGAGCAGTCCGCTGCGGATCAAGTTAGAAACCTCACGGGCGTTCTGGCGAGCTTCCAAGACGTCCCGTGTATAAAGCCGGTAGGGCAGAAGCAGTAAAAGCAGTACCAGGAAAAAGAAGGTGACCCCGGAAAAGATCCAGAAAATACGTTTCTGAACGATACGGTTGAGAGTTTGCTCTTTCATGATCCTCCTTATATCAATTTATCCAGGTATCGGATGTGAAAATCAAGGGCGCTGTCCTCACAGGCATCAATGCAGAGGCCGCAGCGGGTGCAGTCTCCTGAGACAACAAATTCGGACTTGCCCAGGTTGACCGTGTCTTTTAACACCCAAGGCACCATACAGACAGCCTGACATTTTTTGCAGTTGGAACATTTGTTGACGTCCCAATGGATTTTGAAAGGGGCTATACGGCCGATCAGATTGTAGGAGACCCCAACTGGGCAGAAATAACGGCACCAGGCACGACGGCTGTAGAAGACTTCAAAGGCCAGAAGTGCCACAACCCAAATCAACACCAGCCCAGGCCCATAAACCAGTGCTCGGCTGATGGCGGAAACAGGATTGATGATCTCAAAGACCGTGTATCCGCTGAATCCCGCCAAACCCAGAAATAGCAGGTAGAACCAATACTTGAAACGTTGATCAAACGTGTGGTTGCGCTTGATGATTTTCTTGTGGATCAGGAGTTTGTGCATCCATTCTCCAAGCTCCGCCAGGAAATGGTAGGGGCAGACCCAGGAACAGAAAAAACGTCCTCCGAGCAGCAGGTAAATCACCAGAATCGTCAGCAGCCCGATGATCAGGTTGACGTTGAAAACACGACTGGCCAGCATCACCTGGAATGAGGCAAACGGATCGGCCAGATGAAATCCAAGCAATCTGGATCCGCTGAGGGTCCCTTCCAGAATCTGGATGTCGAAAAAAAAAGATGCAAAGAAAAGGAAATTCACGCTAAGCAGAAAGGCCCAGCGGACCCAGCGCCACTTGTTACGATGGGGATTTTCAAGTATTGATTCGACACGCAAACCCGGTCCTTTGGGCCGCCTCGGGACTCGCTGTTTTTCTCTTGCCCGGGATTTTAACGGGAGGACCACCTGTTCTGTGTTTGAATGCAGGTTTTCCAATTCAGGATTTTTTTCGAATTCGATTTTCATGCTTTGCGGGGTTTCCATTTTTTTCTTGGGATCACCTCAATCGAAGCTTCTTCAGTCGGACAGCGTTCTTCGCAGACCCCGCAACCGACACAGGTTTGATTAACGACCGGGAGGTATCCCCGGTTTGACGAATGGTCTTCTTTTTCGAATCGGATGGGCTGAAGTTCCCGGATCGGGCATTCCTGCAGACAAATCCGACATCCAGTACGAGCCTGTTTGCTTCCTCGTGCAAATTCAAGTAGAGATTTTTTTTGAGTCTGGTCGAGTTTTTTTAGGCTTCTCAAGAGCGCTGAAGGCCCTTCTTCCTGAACGTCATATTGGGCAGCGAGCTTAAGGGATTCATCAGGTTCCAGGCGTTCTACCAAACGGATCAGGACACGGTTCCAACGTCGACGTGTTTTTTTAGAGTTTTTGACATTTATGGAGGCTTCTTCTTCCAATAACGTTTCCAATTGATGGATGATGTCGTTGATGCCCATTCGAGCAAGACAGGTTTCAGGATGGCTGAGCACGGTAATCCCCATTTCTGCTTCACTGCCTTCGGAAATATGATGATCAAGAGCGCCGGTAGGGCAGGCCAGTACACAGGGGAGCCCTTTGCAGAGGATGCATGCTCCCTCCCTGGGGATGATGTAGGGGACTCCGGTGCCAAAACCGTCCATGAGCCCTGCCAACTTGATCACCTGAGGCGGGCAGACCTGCAGGCACTGTCCGCATTTAATGCAGCTCGCAAGAAAGCGTTTTTCCTCGAGAGCCCCTGGAGGGCGCAGTCGGTCCTCCCGTCCCTTGAGAAGGGCGGCACTGCCGAGCCCGTATGCCAGCGCTCCTCCGAAGATCACGGCACTCGAGGTTTTTTTGAAAAAAAATCGCCTTTTGATGCCTTCGGGTTTTTTCGTGGGACTTGCAGGTTCCGTCACTGCTGGAGGTGTTTGGAAAGGTGATGGTGGCGTAGGGAAAGGTTGTCCGCCATCATCCTGCGGACTCGATCAAAATCAATGGCCCCCTCGAAGATCGTGAGGCTGGCCACGAATCCGTAGCCCATTGGCGTGTTCGGGTCGCCAAATTGCCAACTGGCCTTGGTCGCATCAATCCATTCTCCGTTGTTGACGTCTGTGACCCAGATCCTTGCCTGGTCCTGCCATTGCTGGGCTTCAATAAAATTTAAAGCGCAGCCGATGTCATCAAAAAAATATGCTTTCCCGTCTGCCTTGACCAACTGCGCGGCATAACGCCGGTCGCTGATCGCCATCGCGCACTGGGCGCAGGTTTGCCGGTCCCAGGAGAGTTTTGCCGGAAGCTGCTTTGGATTTTTCTTTTCACAGGATCCAAGCAGGAACGAGCCGCCCAAGCCGTACGCCAGGGCTCCAGCGAAAATCACGGCACTGGAGTTCTTTTTGAGAAATAATCGCCTAGTGATGCCTACGGATGTTATCGCTGTTTTTGAAGAAACCGTCATGGTTGAAAGTGTTTGGAAAGATGATGGTGACTCATGGACTTCATACCAGGTCTCCCTTCTTGAAAAGCCGAAATCCGAGCAGTGAAAAAACCCAGCCCAGGAGCATCGGGTAACCGATACAAAAGGTGAGGTATCCCTGCTTTCCAAAAAAGTCGAGGATGACATAGGAGGCCGGTCCAAGGATCGTCAGTTCAGGATCGAAGAGCAGCATTGCTCCGGTGCGGAACACCTGTAAAGGGTTGAGCAACGTGATACCAATAATCACTTCCTCCTGGAGTTTATGCTGAAGCATGACCCCGATCAGGATGGCATCGAGAAAGAGCAGTAACAAAAGCCAACTGAGAAAGGCCAGCCCCATCGCCCATTCCTGTTTGCGGACGAGTGTTGAGAGAAACATTCCGAATCCCAGAAAACACCAGGCCAGGGTGGCAAGCATCAGGGTGTAGTAACTGACAGCCTGCCACGGTATGGTGAGGTTTTGCAGGGTGCCCCATGTGATGCTTAATGCCAGTGCTCCGAAAACCGGAAGGAAAACCACCAGAAAACGGGCAGTGAGTTTTCCCCAATAATAGGCACCCAGAGGGATCGGCATTGAAAGCAGGTATTCCAGTACATTCGATTCACGTTCACCGACGACTGTCCTCACGGTGGTGATGAGGATGAAGATCGGTAGGATTGCGATGCAGAGTTGAAAGTAGGTGATCAGCAAACGGGTAAGCCCTGTGAATCCCATCACCCGGGATTCAGTGATTCCCAGGGAAATCAGGACCACCACCGCCCCGCCGAAGATCAGAAGATAGACCAGAAACCAGCGTGCTCGAACCGATTCACGCAGATCAAGAAGGGTGACCGATTTGAAGGGGGTGGATCCCCTTTGAGAAGTTGAAGATGGATTCATGAGTTGCCTAGCTGAAGCCCACGGATATGATGGGAAAAGTGGGAAATCGCACTGATGAAACGTGTCCGGTCCTCTTCGACAATTTCCCCATGATATCGTCCTGGTTCGGCTCCGTTGCGAAACTGCCAGGATTCGAGCACTTTGCGGATGGAGTTGTTGACTTCATGCAGTGTCAGTTCACAACCCATAAGCCTGCCTTGGGAAATACCTTCGTTGAGTGGTTCATCAAGAACGATGCTTCCACAATCCATCTCCACCACACGATTGACCAGGCTGAGCAGTTCGTCGACTCGATGGCTGCTGAGCAGCATCGTAGTCGATTCAGGCAGGCGGGAGAGTTGATGGAAGAACGCCTTTCTTCCCGAGGGGTCCAGATTTGCTGCGGGTTCGTCCATGATCAACAGGTCCGGTTCTTTGCTCAGGGTGAGGGCGATCAGCAGTTTCTGCTTCATGCCTCCTGAGAGTTTAAAAAAGGGTTTGCTGGAATGTTCATGGAGATCGAGTTCCAATTCTTGTGACAATTCAAAGACTTTCTGACTCAGTGGTTTTTCGGAAAGGGAATCTGCGAAAGCGATGAGTTCCCCTGCGTTCATCTGTAATGGAGGCGGATGCTGGGGCACGAAGCCGACGTGTTGAAGAACTTCCACACGTTCACTCCTCGGGTCACGTTCCAAGACCCTGAGCTTTCCTTGATGTTCGTACTGTCCGAGCAGAGAGCGGATGAGGGTGGTCTTGCCGGCACCATTCTGTCCAATGAGGGCAATTCGGTCTCCGTCCTTGACTTGGAGATCCAGCCGGTCCAGCACTTGTTGACGCTGGAAGCTCTTGCTGACCTGAAATAGTTGAATCATGAATGCCTCCTTTATTAATCCATTTCCTTATCCGGCCCTTTGTAAGGCCCGCCTACGCTTCGTTTTCATCTTCTTCCTCCCACTCTTCTTCGTCTTCCAGGTCCTCTTCATCGAGTTCCGGGATTTCGAAAGCCAGGTTGGTTTCTGAAAGCCGCAAGGATTCCTTTTTTTCAAATAAAGGTTGAGGGTCAGTGAGCAGCAGCCGAGGTTTGGAAATCGGAGCGATTTTCGCCAGCAGGTTGAGCATTGAAATTACAGGAGAACCGTAGAAGAACTTCATCCAGGGATCGTTCATCCAGAGCTGTTCGAAATAGACCCGGCTCTGGTAACTCCTATCGCCGTAACCGTTTCGGTCGCGGTCGAATCCTTCATAATCACTCCAGAAATTGCCTTCCCAGTGGTTTTCCACCGCGCTGCCTTTGGCATGCACAGCCACGGGTTCCAGATTGGCAAGCATGGCATTGCCCTTGATCACGTTCTGTTTCAAGGAACTGTGAAAGACAAAACCCTGGACATTGAATGCCAGCGTGTTGCCGAGCAGCAGGTTGAAGGTGAGGGGATCGTGGGGCGATTGATCGAGGTAGATGCCTGAATTGCAATAAACAATGTTGTTTTTGAGAATCTGCATGTTGTCTACTTCCTTCATACCGATTCCCATCCCGCTCGGGCCGATTGAGTGGCGGATGTGATTTTCCTCAATCAGCGAGTCCTTGCTGTACATCAGAAATATCCCCACCATGTTGTCCCAATAACGGTTGCGGCGGACCGTGTTGGCCCCGGTATACATGAAGTGCAGGGAATAACGGTTGTTCCATCCCTGATTATCCTCGATTCGGTTGTTGTAGGAATACCAAATGATCATGTCTCGTGAATCGTGAATCTTGTTTTTTCTGAAGTAATTGTTATTGCTCGCCCATGCCCGGATGCCGTCACCACGCATTCCGAGCTCGACGGGTTTGGAAGAAATCTCGTTGCCCTCGATCAGGTTCTCATGGGATTCCTTGAGGTCGATTCCGAAAAGTGTGTCGCGGATGATGTTGTTGCGTAGGATGTTGTGTGAAGATTTGACCGAGATGCCTGCATCGATCGAATCATGGCTGCTTCCAGAATGGATGATGCTCAATCCCTGGATCGTGACCCCATCTGCCAGGATCTGGATCACCGAGCCTTGACCTCCTCCATCGATGATGGCTTCTCCCTGACCATCGAGGACGAGTGCTTTCTCAATGATCAGAGGCCCCTGATGGATTCCAGGTTCCAGCCTGAGGGTTAAACCTGCCGGCAGAGCATCAATCCGTTTCTGGAGAGAAGGAGGCGCAACTCCCCATAACGGAGATGATGCCGACAGGAATATCAGCATGATCATAACCACAGAAAACCTGGGCGGGATTCTCATAAAATTCTTAAGTGTTGGATTTTTTCCCTTCCTGCAAGGCACGGCGTTTCACCAGCACGGCCAACCCGAGCAGCAGGAAAACCCCTAGCAGTAAATAAAATCCTGCATAAGGATAGGAGTGAGTGGTGAACTGGGCCACTTTCCCGTCCCCCAACACGGTGGGCATGAAGGGTTTGACCTTGAAAGCGCCATATTCATGTAGGTTGTGTCCGAACCAATAAAGCCAGTAACTGTAAAAACCGAGGAAGTACCATGGGATCAGTGCCGGGATCAGCCCCAGCAGCCACCATCCGGGTCCACTGTAGAAGAGAAAACCGATGACAAAGAGGCTGAAAACAAGAAAGACGAATGGAACTATCCGTCTAACATCGAAAGCTCCAAGGTCCATTGGATCCATGCCGATGTAGTGGTTGATGACGTTCATTTCCACAACCCTTCCACGGAAGTCGGTGAGGGTGAAGAAAACGTTGATCCCATCAGGATAGGACTCCTTAGGATAATTTGGTGCTTCCAGTGATACACGCCAGACTGGCATCGTCTGGTAGCCGATCAGATAGGACCACCATCCTGAAGGGAAATAGGCGTAGAGTGTGTCTCCAAGGTGCTTGACCAATTCTGGAGATGTATCGATTTCCTCTGCCTCATCCATCTCAATCAGGAAGGGATAAGGTTGGAAAGAGAGGTTTTCTTCGTCGAATTCTAAATCTCCAGTCACAGGATCACGGTACTCAAATAGGGTTCCACCGAAGTAGGATCCCAGCAGGAGCACCAGCCCCAGCAGGGCCATCACCCGGCTGAGGTTCAGACGTTGGCTGATTTCTGTTTGTTCCAATCGTTCTCCTTAATTGTTCGGGTCCCAGTCACCGGGCTGCAATTTTTGTCGGGAGACCCAGTCCATCACCGCTAGCATGTCGCGTTCGGTAAAACGTGCGATCTGTTCCACCATCTCGGGGTTGGCATTGCGCCGTTTGCCTTCTTTGATCCAACGGAATTGCCTCATCAGGTAGTGATAATTCTGTCCAGCAATCACCGGATAGTAGTTTTTGAAACTCCCCTGGCCATGATCTCCATGGCAGCGGACGCAGTTTTCAGCATAAACCTTCTCCCCGTGTTCCAGATCGTTTCCAGGGCCCTTGATCGAACTTGACATGGGAAGGGTCTGGATGAAGGCCGCTACATCGGCCAGGGTCTGGGGGCCGTCTTTTTCTTCATCGAAGATATCCTCGGTAGCAGCTCTCAGGGCTTCGATGTTGGCAAAGGGATACATGGTTGGATTGTCACGGTTGCCGGCACGGATATCGGCAATCTGTTTGATGACAACAGTGGATTGCTGTCCAGCTAGTTGTGGGAAGTTTCCTGCGGGGTCTCCGTTGCCTCCGGGTTGGTGGCAGGCTTCACAGATTTCTTCGTAAATGATTTGCCCGTCTTCGATGTTGCCCTGAAGTTTAAGGGCTTTGATCGCTTCCTCAACCTTGGTTCCCCACTTGCCTCCGAATTCCGCGGTGGAAGTGAGATTGGACTTCTCCTGTGCCTGTAGGGATAAGGAACTCCCGATGCAAAGGGCCGTAGACAGGAATACGATGAACAAGCGAATGGGGTGTTTGGAACTAAAAAACATATTGCCTCCTTTGAAGATATTGAATCAGAAATATTGATGCTGGTTGCTGTTACTTATTTGATTTGAGAGAGGTATTCGGAAATCGCCTCGAGGTCGCCTTCTTTGGCAGTACTGTCGATCATGATCTTGATGCCGTACATGGCAGCTGAAAGGCCGTTTTTTCGTTTGCCGGAAAAAATGTCATTCATCTGGTTCAGCAGATACTTTGCATTTTGCCCGGCCAGTTTGGGATAGGCTTCGAATCCCGGCATCGGATCTCCTTTACGGTATTTGAACTTGCCGGTTTTTTTGCTCTTGCGGTCACGTTTACGGACCATCCCCTTGCCTTCCTGCCCATGGCAGGCGAAGCAAGTGAGTGTCATGTACATCTGTTTGCCGTGTTCGATGACTCCCTGCTCTGCAGCGGTTGCAGGAAGGTTCGTGATGAGCCAGAGCAACAGTGCTATGACCCAGAAATGCCCTTTTTTTTGATTCATGCCTCTCCTAAAGTTAAGAAAAAACCGGAAACGAAGAGACTTCGTTCCCGGCACGGTTATAGTCAAAATGGGGTTTCATGATTTATTCGCCATCCACCATCTTTTTGGCGAAGATGCCCCTGCTGGCGCATTTGACGAGATACTGCCAGGCCATTTCCTCATTGAGGAAAGCGTCATCCCAGTTGCCTGCCGCGGCTGCTTTCTGAGCCTCTGCCCGGTAAGGAAAATGTCCCTTGAATTGTTCCACGGCATCGAAAAACTGCATGGAGGCGTCTACGTGAAGGATCTTACGGTCCGTCAATTCTTCCTCCAGTTCTTCCTGGTCCAGTTCGTCCAGTTCATCAAGGTCCCCCATTTGCTTCTGGATGGCGACTGCGGAACCGACAGGATCTTTGGGGTTGCAAATGCCAACCGAGGGGTCGACCAGTTTCGGACAAACATAATTGATCACTCCGGCGATGACACCGATGGTTTGGTCATTGACGTTCACCTTTTCTTCATAATTGGCACGTGCATCGGCCCAGGTGACCTGGGTAAGCATGCTCATCAGCAGTACACTTAATGCGGAGCGCAACAGGACGGTAACAATGGTTTTCATTTTCCCTCTTGTTATTGGAGGTTTTGGTATTTTGAGAAGATTTTATGTTTCAATGCTTTTTCCCCACCGGTTGAGCGCTTCACAGCGGCTTTCAGGCCGGCAGGGAAAGACAGGGTTCAGGGTTTGACGAGCAGGTAGCCGGTCATTTCAAGGTGCAGAGCGGAACAGAACTCCGTGCAGTAGAAGGGATAAACTCCTTCTTTGTCTGCTACAAACTTGAAGGTTGCGGTTTCTCCTGGTTCAAGACTGCCATGAACGTTGTAACTGTCGACGGCAAAACCATGGACCTGATCCTGGGCCCGTTCTACGTTGGTGATGTGCCAGGTTATTTCATCTCCGACCTTGACTTCGATCACCTCTGGACTGAAGTGGCTTCGGATCGCAGTGGAATGAATGGTGACCTGGTTGCCATTGCGTTCAACACGCTCCTTGCCTGCTTTGACATAGTCCGGGAAACTCTTCTTGGCAAAACGCACTACCGGCTTGAGCTTATCGGCCTTGATCATTTGAGCGTAGTGAGGTTCTCCGAGTGGCAGTGGCATGTCGTAAAGCAACTGCATCGGTCGGCCCGCAGTGATATCGATCAATTGATGATTTTGAGGATGGAGTGGCCCGATTGGGGTGAAACGGTCGATTGCCAGTTTGTTGAGCGCGATCAGGTATTTGCCATCGGGTTCAACGGTATCCCCTTCAGCGGTAAGCAAGTGTCCGATGTTGTAATGAATCGGAATCTTGTTCAAAACCTTGCCTTTCAGATAATCCCAGCGCACGACCATGGAGTCGACGTAGAGGGAGGTGTAAACCACCCCCTTCACCGAATCATACTGGGTATGCAATGGTCCTAGACCGACATTGACCTGGGTGTGAATGGCCTTCTTCATATCGAGGATCGGGATTCCCCAGGGGTCTTTACCTGCGAAATCCTTCTTTTCCACCAGGGAGAAGATTTTTTTGAAATCATAGACGGTCGTATGGGTGTCCAGTTTGCCGGAGACGATTACGTAGCGTCCATCAGGACTGACATCTGCGCCATGGGGGCTTTTGGCTTCTGGCAACAGGAAGAGCGCATTGGCAGCGATCATTTCCTCCATCGGAATCAAAGCATGGCCGTTCACTTTGCGGTATTTTCCTGCTTTGAACAGTTTCTCGGCGGCCTTCCAGTTGACGATGTGCATATAATCGGTATCCTTGGCCGACATACCTGCTTCGTAGGCCAGGCGATTTTTCCATTTCGTGTTTCCTTTGCCGTAACCGCCAATGTAAAGTTCGGTATTGACCGAGTTGGTCACCGACCAGCCCTCACTGAACCCTTTACCGGCATCGCTGACGTCCTGCATGTAGGGAGGCATTTCAACCGTAAAAGACTGTTCGGTGGCGATGCGTCCTTGTTTGGTCGCGTGCTTGAGCAGGGTTTTCTGATATTTCTTTGCTTCGGAGGAACCTATTTTTTCACCCACTGCGGCAATGAAGGCTTCTGTGCCTTCGAATTCCTTATAGGTCAGTTTATTCAATCCCTTGGTTGGTACTCCCTCTTTCTTAAGTCTCTTGATGCTTTTTCTTGTTAAAGAAAGTTTCGCATTGCGGTCGAATTTCCAGTAGGTCACGCCACCACGGTATTTTTCCAGAAAATTGTCCAGAGGTTGGTATTCATTAGCATAAGGGGCGGGGTACTGTGCCGCTTCGATGATGTATTCTGTGTTAGGAGTCACGAATGTGCCTCCATGCTCCGATTTGAAAAGGGGGTTGACCACGATCTGCTTCGTTTCAAACGTCTTCAAATCAATCACGGCTACACGTGGGTTGGCCTTGTCATTGATGAACAAATACTCTCCATCATAGTCTCCTGCCGTTTCTGAAAGTGCAGGATGGTGGGTGTCTCCCCAGAGGATTTCCTTGCCATTGATTTTACCCTGTTCCAGGATTTCCATGCTCTCGACTTCTCCATAACCGTAACCCTGCCAGGGTTCTGGAGTGAAGACGGCAATGTATTTGAGAATGCGCATCGACGGAACCCCGTAGACGATGACTTGTCCTGATTGGCCTCCAGAGGAAAATACGACATAATCGTCCTTCTGGCCCGAAGGATGATAGGTCTTCGCTGCGGCAAGCAGATCGTTTTCTGTGAGCCCACGCTGTTGCATCACCTCCTGCAACGATTGCCCGTAAACGCTTGCTCCAATAAGCATGACCAACCCGGTCATGAGGCCTGCCAGCAGCCCGTTTCTAGAATAATTTAACATGCTCTTTCTCCATAGTTTTTCCGTTCATGGTTTTCCTCCTATTTTCCTAAGCCCGGGAGCTTAGGCTGCTTTTCTTAGCAACACGATTCTTACGAATTTCTCGTAGTGCTTCTATTCGTTGATTTACGTAAGTCCCATTTTATCACTTAGAAACAAAGGCCTTGAACAGGGTTTATGCTAGGGTTTTTGGGGATAGAGATAATTTAGGAAGCAAACTTGGGCAGGCTAAAATTCGGAAGTTTTGGAACCATCCGGACATAGAGAGAATCAATTTTCGACCTGGTGTCTATTGCATTGTGTTGAGCTGTCTGATCTCACTCGCTGTTTGAGTACGAAATGATTCAAACCATGTCGGGTAAGTCCTCACAATCCGAACATGTTCGTGCGTAGAAAGAGGATGTATTTCGGCCTCAGATGGACGAAGTAGGGATCTAAAGCCTCAGAAAATCCATGGCTGTTATGCAGGGTGACGGGCATGTCATCGGGATAAAAACGATACGATCACACTTTACAGGATGGGCTAAGTGTTGCGCAGGGAACACGACCTGGAACGTGTGCTGAGTTTCTGAATAGATGCTTAGGGTATAGCTAAAAATCCCGGGAGCCCTTCGGGGCTCATGGCAACCGCTTTAGGAGTGAACAGAGGATGTGGAATTCCATGGGCAAAGCAGACCTCATCAGGATCGACCATCATTTTCTGATCGCCGAAAGCCAGTTCGATACGGGCGTCGCGTTCCAGCAGCAGGGGCGGGGTGAATTGGAGTTTCAGCACTTCAAGTTCGTTTCGTCCCAACAGTTCGTTTGCTTGGTCTCCGGTTTCCAGGGCCAGCAAAGTAGCCGGAAGTTCGATTTTTTCCTTTTTCCCGGAACTTAAATCGATGATCAGCAATTCCTCCCGGTGTTCGTCGGCAACCGCAAGGAAACTCCCGTCTTCAGAAAACGCCAGCATCCTTGCCGCTTTTTCCAGGGAGAAAGAATTCTTTTTTTCCAGCCCTGGAAGTTCAAAAAGCTGGAGACCCTCGCGAACTCCTGAGACCAAAACCGCCAGTTTCTGCTGGTCGGGACTCAATTCGAAGTTCAGGATATCCGATTTCATTTCCAGGGATCCCAATTCATTTTGTGCAGTATCGATGATCCGGATCCGGCGTTTGCCTGAGTCGGAAACAAACCGGACCGGAATTCCCGTTTGCGGTTTTCCAGGAACAACTTCGAACTTCAATTCATAGCTCAGCTTCAGCAAATCCTCCCGGGGATTGACCCACATCAGGCAGTAACTCCTGCTTTCCTGAGCCTCGAAATGCTGGGATCCGGAAGTGGAGGAAGTCTCGCTAAACTGGCTCAAAGGTTGACCATCGATGTGATAATGAATGTCAAAGCTGAGGGGATGTGAAGCCTGATATCGATAATCCAGACCCTGTTTCGGGCGGAGTTCGAGACACTGTTCATGAATCCCCAGTCCCTGAACCAAAACCGTTTGCTGATCTTCGAATCCCGGAAAGGGGTCTCCTGAAAGTTCAGGTTCCAGATCGATGTAACGTAGCACGACGATCAGCAGGACCCCAACCAGCAATATGGCCGCCCAACCGATTTGAGCTTTTCGGGAGGATGCTTTTGGATTTCCAGCGTTCCCGTTCATTTTTCAAACAAGATGAGGGAGAATTCGGGATTCCCCCTTGGAAGAAACTTACTCCGAATTAACCATTATTATGGTCATGTTTCATGGAGCCTCCATGATCTCCATGACCTTTATGCTTCATGTTTTTCATGGAGCTCTCTTTAACCGGAGCGCTCACCTCAACACGCCCCGCATGCTTGAAATTCAACACCAGGGAAACGGTCTCTCCCATCTTCGGCACCTGCTTCAGTTGGATCAGCATCAGGTGGAATCCTCCAGGTTTGAGCTCCTGCATGCCGTTCGCGGGAACTGGAATGGAGTCGACGGGTTTCATCGACATCACCCCTTTGTTTTCCTCGACGGTATGGGTTTCCACGACCCCAGCAATAGGGGTCTCCGCGGAGAGCAGCGCGTCTTCCATTTTACTGTGATTGTGGAAGCTCATGTAGGCTGCGGTCATCTTCATGTTCGGCGGAACGGCTCGGACCCAGGCGTCATAAACCCGGATCCCAGTGTGATGATGGTGTTCCGGAGCCTTGGTAGTGCATCCTGAAATGAAGAGTAAAATCAATCCTGCTGCTATGAGATAAGTTGTTCTAACAATTTTCATTAGTATTCCTGCAAATATTATTAGGTAGCCATGGTATTTTTAAATAAACCATGTTTTTGAAATTATAGGCCTGGATCGATGAGATCTGCCTGGCCTCATGTTTGTTCTTATGTTTCTATCAAAATCAAACAGGAGGGCCACGTACTGGAGTACAATATACGAAGTGCTCAATACGTAATCGGTCCTGCTCCTGAAAAATAACCAGCCCTGAAGCGATGTCATCAAAAACATCCAAGAACGCTAGGGGGCTCAGAAGCGGGAGCAACTTTCTGGGAGTCGGACATCCCAAAGCCAGGCATTCTTCCTCGACCTGCTGCTGGTGCGAATTTTCAGAACGGGTTGTCTGCGGATGGTGGTGGTCCTGGTCTTGGGAATGAAGGTGAACTAGCGTAAGTAAAGGATCCAGATGATGGACCCAGTGAGGGGGCTGCCAGATCCAGAAGTTGATCAGCAGCAGAATAAGGATGGCCGGCAGGGATATTTTAGCCGGATGATTGACTAGGTCGTGATTTGTGTCCATGTTCCGCCTTGATTGAGCGATCCAACCATCCTAACGGAAACAGGCTAATTGTCTAATCCGAATTGACGTAAGGGTCTGGGATTAAAAAATGGAAAGACCTTCGGAAATTTCCTTGGCAAATAGCATAAAGTCTTTTAACGGTCCATTGTGTGAAAGGAGTCCACCACAAGAGGGGATCAAATGGGACGTCGAGGTTCTTACATCGAAAACGTAAAAAAAATCCATGGAACACAATAATTTGTGACTAATTCCAGGAATCTGGAAAGAACGGTCCATGATCGAGAAACTTGCTTTTGGCCTCTATGATCTCAGCAAAAAACTACAAAACCAGATCCTCCTCCAAGAATTCCAAATTGCGAAGGAACTTTTTGAGGACTTGTAGAAAATCTGCCCGGGGACTCAGGGAAATGTTTGGATTTTCCTAATTCAACTTAGTTTTTTGTGAGGTGCCAAATACCACCAGCGAACTGCTGAGGATGATGAGCGATACTCCAAGCCATTCGACGGGTTGTGGAAGGCTGCCCCAGATCCAGTAACCAAAGAGCAGGGTCCAGCCCAGCTTGGTGTAGATGAGTGCGGAAATCGAGGTCGCTTTGGTGACAGGAGCCTGGTAGGAACGCACCAGACATTGGCGGGATAGAAAGAGCAAAACGGCCGAACTGAAAAGGACAGGAGTGGCTTTTTGCCATAATTCCAAGTGATCGATGATTCCTCCCATCAAGAGCAATACCAGTACAGGCTCCCAGAAGATCATTGCGGATGCCGGAATACGTTCTCCAGCATATTTGACAGTGATCCATCGAAGTGAGGCGAACAGAAGGGCGCCAAGCATGAATGCATGGTGATGTCCGCTGCTCCAGCCTACCCAGTCTGCCTGCATCATCAACCAGCCTCCTCCCATTCCCAAAATGATGGCCGGCCAGAGCCAGCGGGAAGGCCTTTCAGCTAATACCAGCATTGCCATCATGGCCATCAGCACCGGTGAAAGCAGACTCATCGCACCGAATTCGAAAACACTCAACCCTGAAAGCGCGCTAAGGAAACAGTGCCAGGCTCCCAGGGTAAGCAGACTGATCAAAAGTAGAATCTTCCACGAAACAGGTCTGATCCGTCGGAGTGATCCTTGGGTCAGTAGTTCCTGGAATGCCGTCAGAATCATGAACAGGGCAGCCGTGGCGAAGTTGATCTCGAGCAGGCTGTAGAATTCCAGCAGCCATTTCTCTACCGCAATATTCGCTGCCAGCAGAAAATATCCGAGTAGGATCCTGCCCGTGATCCAACCTTGGTGGCCCATTGAGAGCATCTCCTTCACTCCCTACAAATCAAAATTAGATGCATATCATCAGGAATATATGAAATAAATTTAAAAAAGCTATGAAAAGTTATGATTTCACAATCCAATTTATCAATCATCCAAGAAACAGTTGTGAAGGTTTGAGGCTTAAAGTTTGGTTCCACTGGAGTTTGAAATGTGTGAAAACTTAAACTATACGGCAAAAACCCTTACCAACCTTAATTCCAAATGTTCCTGCCATTCTGCCTAGAGTCGTCAATTCGGGCTTAAGCGATCGAGGTTTTCTGGATTGTGCTCCTCCATCCCCTGAAAGGTGGGTGTCACCAACGTCGGTGGTTTGTGGCTTAATAGCTTAGCCTTGTGACGGTAAAATCCAAAGTCCCGTGTTTGAGTATTATTTATGATATCATAATATAATCAAAACTTATTAATACAATAATTATTATGCATTTTATTTATTAAAAATTTATTCCAATAATGTCTTTCAATCTAACTCACCACTGATTTGAGTAGGAGAAAAAAAAATTGTTACATGGATTTTGTAACTGTAATTTGCAGCTTTGCTGTGTTCAGTGGTAGGTGCCAAACGAAAGGCATTTGGTCCTTAGTGCCTTAAAAGATTAAGTATGTTTTGAGAAAGTCTATCGGATAATCTTTTACGCTCATCACTTCGAAAACTGAGTAATGTGTAATAAAAATATGATTATTATTACATATTTATTATGGATTCCAGGCTATCTTCACTCCTCCTCCAAAGAGCAGTTTCCAAGGAATCCTTATTAAAATATTTTAATGTTAGGAGGAATTGTTGAATTTCGGATTTGTAATCGATAACCGCAACTGCATTGGTTGTCATGCCTGCACGGTGGCATGCAAATCGGAGCATGACGTGCCGATCGGGGTCAACAGGACTTGGGTCAAATATGTTGAAAAAGGTAATTTTTCTGACACCCGCAGGATCTTTTCGGTGATGCGCTGCAACCATTGTGAGGAAGCACCGTGTGTTGAGATTTGCCCGACTCAGGCTTTATACAAACGTCCGGACGGGATCGTGGATTTCAACAACGAGCGTTGCATCGGTTGCAAATCATGCACGCAGGCATGTCCATATGATGCGATCTACATCGATCCTGAATCCAACACGGCGGCGAAATGCAATTACTGCTCGCATCGGGTGGATGCAGGACTGCAACCCGCCTGCGACAATGTTTGCCCGACGGAGGCAATCATCTCAGGAGATTTGGATGAGTCCGGTTCGAAAATAGCGAACCTGGTGGCAAGGCAGCAAGTGACAGCTAGAAAACCGGAAAAGGGGACACGTCCCAAACTTTTCTATATTGAGAGCGATGATGTTTCTTTGAAACCACTAGAGACATCACATTCTGGGCAGAGCCTCTGGGGATCGCAGGAAACCGGGGTTGGACATCATTCTGGAAAAAACCATCGTCACAGCGTGCATTTTGGAGGCGGGAATCCAGAGCCTACTGATCATTCTGGAAATTCAGGAAGCAGACACAATCCGACTCCTAATCAACGGAGGACTCAGTGGTGGTTCCAGACCAGCACGGAGGGTTTATGATTCACCTTCCAAAGGCATCCTCTGGGGTTGGGAAGTAACAGGATACATTCTGACCAAGGCCCTTGCGTCAGGAATCCTCGGCATCCCACTGCTCCTGAATCAGCTCGGTTGGGTCTATTTCTCCAGTGAAAGTTTTTGGATCACCTCACTGGTTTCTTTATTCTTTCTGGCAGCAACAGGAATGTTGTTGATTAAGGATCTGGACCAGCCTTCACGCTTCATCTATGTCCTACTGCGTCCTCATTGGAAATCGTGGCTGGTTCGATGAGGTTACACCATCACCGTATATGGTGGTTTGGTGACGTTGATGGGAGCCGCGCATTATTTGGGTTACGCAGAATGGGCGGATTGGCTGGTCTGGCCCATTTTGTTGCTATCAGCCCTCCTGGCAGTCTACACCGCCTTTCTCTTTGCTCAAGCCAAGGGACGTGATTTCTGGCAAAGTCCACTTTTAATTCTACACATGCTGCTCCATGCCGTTGTGGGAGGAAGTGCTGCGTTATTGCTGACGGGATTTCTCTGGGAACCAATCATGCCATTGATTCCATTTTTGAAAAACATTCTTATGGGTGGATTGGTGGTCCAAGTCCTTTCCCTCAGTGCAGAACTGATTGTTCCTCACCCTACCGAAGACTCTCATCGTACCGTCATGATCATCATCCATGGATTGTTTCAATCTGAATTCTGGGTAGGAGTGATCCTGGCGGGCAGCATTTTACCTTTTTTGATGCTCCTTTGGAGTACAGCACCTCTGATGCTAGCCCTTGCAGGAGCTCTGATTTTGATCGGCATCTGGTACTCCATTCGTATCTGGGTCATGGCACCCCAGATGATCCCTCTCAGTTGATGACATTTTACACTGGATTTTATATGAGAATGCAGCCTGAAGCGACTTGGATTGAAAAACTGGCACAGGGGCTGGGTCTGATACCGGACTTGACCGAATCTGTGACGGAGGAATCTGAAATGTTGAGCCCAGGCCCTCTCAACAGTTACCTTCCTCCGGAAAAATGGGACGATTGGGAGGAGTATGAAGCAACAGGCTGGTCCCGTAAAAAGAAAAAACGCTATTCGATCATTCCCACTTCCTGTTTCAATTGTGAATCAGGCTGTGGGATGTTGAGTTATGTCGATAAGGAAACCGGAAAGGTGCGAAAGTTCGAAGGGAATCCCTTTCATCCTGGAAGTAGGGGCCGTAATTGCGCGAAAGGCCCCGCGACCATCAACCAGATCGAAGACCCGGAACGAATTCTCTACCCACTCAAACGGCTTGGAAAAAGAGGAGAAGGGAAATGGGAACGGGTTTCCTGGGAATCGGTGCTTCAGGACATATCAGGTAAAATTCGTCTGGCACTTGAAGAAGGAAGAAACAATGAGATCGCCTACCACGTTGGACGTCCTGGACATGAAGGTTACATGGACCGGGTGCTCCATGCCTGGGATGTTGATGGCCACAATAGCCACACTAACATTTGTTCGGCCGGTGCGAGATTCGGATATGCCATCTGGGATGGAATAGACCGGACTTCACCGGATTTTGCGAATGCCGATTTCATCCTCCTAATCAGTGTGCATTTGGAGTCAGGGCATTATTTTAATCCGCACGCTCAGCGGATCATTGAAGGCAAGAATAACGGCACGAAAATCGCGGTGATGGACATTCGTTTATCGAACACTGCCAGTCGTGCAGATTACTGGATGGCCACCTATCCTGGAACTGAAGCTGCGGTCCTGCTGGCGATGGCACGGATCATCCTGAAGGAAAAACTCTACAATGAAGAGTTCCTTCGTAATTGGGTCAATTGGCAGGAATGGCTTGAAGAAGAGCACCCTGATTCCGATCTGAGTCTTGAGGTCGCAGTTGAAAAACTTATCGAGCACTATTCCGAATTTACTCCGGAGTTTGCAGAAAATGAAAGTGGGGTATCTGTTCAAACGATTATAGAAGTAGCCAGGAGGATCGGAAGGGCTGGGAGTCGTTTTGCAAATATGAACTGGCGAAGTGCCAGTAGTGGAAACTTGGGTGGTTGGCAGGTGGCACGCTGCCTTCAATTTCTGAGTGTTCTTACCGGAAGCATAGGAACTCCTGGAGGCACGCTACCGAATACCTGGAATAAGTTCCATCCAAGTCTCTGCAGCAAACCCCCTGCCCAGAAATTTTGGAATGAGCTTCATTTTCCCAATGAATACCCACTTTCTCATTATGAACTTAGTTATCTTCTTCCTCATTTTCTAAAAGAAAACCGTGGAAAGATGTCGGTTTATTTTACACGGGTTTTTAATCCAGTATGGACCTATCCCGACGGTTTCAGTTGGATTGAGGCCCTTCGTGATGAAGACAAGGTCGGCCTTCACATCGCTCTTACTCCAACTTGGAATGAAACGGCCTACTTTGCTGATTATGTACTTCCGATGGGTCATTCCTCAGAGCGTCATGATCTGATCAGCTATGAAACCCATGTAGGGATGTGGGTCGCCTATCGACAGCCGGTTTTGCGAGAATATGCCCGCCGACAGGGGCAGGAACCGGAATTTAGCTATCAGGTCAATCCTGGTGAAGTCTGGGAAGAGGATGAATTCTGGATCGAACTCTCCTGGCGTATCGATCCAGAAGGTAAGCTTGGGGTTCGGGATCACTTTCTTTCTCCCTATCGGGAAGGAGAAAAACTCACCGTCGGCGAGTATTACCGTTACATTTTTGAACGTGTTCCAGGATTACCTGAACGGGCTGCGGAAGAAAATCTGACACCGTTGGACTTCATGCGCCGTTACGGAGCGTTTGAAATCAAAAATGAGGTCTATGAAATCTATCGGAATCCACTTACCGATGAGCAACTCGAAGGAACTGAGATCGACGAGAGAAGTGGAACCGTGCTCAAACAGGGAATACCCGTTTGAGTGCTTGCAGGTCGAAAGCCTTCGGTAGGATTCAATTCACCTTCACGCAAACAAGAGCTTTTTTCAAAAACCTTATCGGACTGGAAATGGCCTGAATACAGTCTGCCGGGGTACATCCGCAGTCATGTTCACGAAGAAGAGATGCAACGCGGCCAGGGAGATTTCCCATTGGTACCTACCTACCGACTGCCTACCCTCATTCATTCTCGATCTGCCAATGCCAAATGGCTGGTGGAGATTTCAAATAGGAATCCTCTCTGGATGCATACTTCGGATGCTAAAAGGTTGGGGTTTGTGACAAGTGATCTGGCAAGGGTGAATACCGAAATCGGTTACTTTGTGGCTCGGGTCTGGGCTACGGAGGGTATGCGTCCCGGGGTGGTGGCATGCTCCCATCATATCGGACGTTGGAGACATTCTCAGGATCCGGAAGCCAATCGCTGGGCGACCAATCTGGTCGATATCCAGGAACAGGGTGAAGGTAAATGCACACATTTCGGGGTTAATTGATTCAGCCATTAATCCCTATAACATACTGATATAATTTGAATAAATACCCGAATGATGGTATTGTAATCGGTAGTGA
>Ga0208411_1000814_pt1 | contig 22862 bp, 25 predicted proteins | sample ETN01SmetaG_4_FD_185793 | JGI IMG/M metagenome (GOLD analysis project Ga0208411, IMG submission 185793) | Marine microbial and viral communities from oxygen minimum zone, Eastern Pacific Ocean - ETNP2014F12-01SV261 (SPAdes) (version 2) | ecosystem: Environmental > Aquatic > Marine > Oceanic ... | reverse complement strand
TCTCGGCTAAAACATATGCGCGTAAAAACTCACCCATCCTGAATGGGAGAATTGAATTACCGAAATAACCAATCATAATTGATGAGAATGCTGGCCTTATAGAAATTTTATCTATAGGATATGCTAGAATCTGCCATCTTAAAGCTCTTACAATATTACTTGTAAGAAGTATGATTAATGATAGAGTACCATAAAATAGATCTAATTGATTTATAATTTTCCATAATTGAACAAAATCAATACCTCTAAAAGCATAATATAGCCCAGCAATACTTATACATATTCCAAAAATTAGTTTTATATACCTACTCACGAAGATCAATAACCTCTCTAGCATCAGGATTAAATGAATTGAATAAAGATCCATTGTGAAGTGGAACATAACTTGTAATATCTACTTCAATATATTGCTCAGGTCTTTCCGGGTTATTGCCAAATGTAAATTTTATAGGTTCATATAATTTTTGCTTAATCCATATCTTTCCTCTAATGTTAAAAGCATCCAGATGATAATCTAATTGAATTGATTCTCTATTAGCAGTTGAATTAGTAATAGTAAATCCTGAAAAGTCGCCTGATAAAAAATCGAAAATATCATAACTGCCTTCTATTAATGTATCATAAATAAGTTTTCCATCTTCAGTTTTGTAATATGTGACTATTAGATTGCTATCTATTTTAATAGATTGCTGATCAGTGTCTAAAAAAAATCGTTTATTGCCAAGAAGCTCAATAAGCCCAACTTGACTCCAAGTTCTATCTCCATCAATTTGTGACCATTTGATATTCATACGTATTCCACTATGGTCCACTAAAGAGGTTGATAAATAATCAAGATATTTTTGGTTTGGGTCTGTTTGCTTCAGAGAAAACAACAAAAGCATTGCCAGTAAAATAGAAATCATACTTATCTAATCATCATCAATCATCTCTAGATAACTCTCATCAACCATAACTTCTCGTGCTTTACTTCCAGTAAATGACCCTACAACTCCTAATTGCTCCATACGATCAATTAATCTCGCAGCTCTTGAGTATCCAACTTTCATTCGGCGCTGAATTAATGAAATTGATCCTTGTTGATGAATAACCACTAGCTTTATTGCTTCATTTAATAGTTCATCATCCCCATCAGCATTATCTCCTGAATCAGTATCTATCGTTGTTTGCTCTCTAACTGATTCTAGCACTAATTCATCAGATTTAGGTTGTGTTAGTATATGATCCATAATTGCTTCTACTTCATTAATTGAAAGAAAGGCATTATGCAACCTCACAGGCTCAGAAGATCCTGAACCTAAATACAACATATCTCCTCTACCAATTAACTTCTCTGCACCTGCTGTATCTAGAATAGTTCTTGAATCAATTTTACTAGCAACTTGAAATGCAATTCTTGATGGAAAGTTTGCTTTTATAAGCCCAGTGATTACATCTACAGAAGGTCGTTGAGTAGCAATAACTAAATGAATCCCCACTGCTCTTGCTAGCTGAGCGAGACGAGCAATAGGCTGTTCAACTTCTTTCGCATTCAACATCATTAAATCTGCTAATTCATCTACAACCACAACAATATATGGCATTATTTCTTCATTCGAAGCGACTTTCTTTGCATTATACTCTTGAATATTTCTCACCACTGCATCAGCAAGTATATCATATCTTCTACTCATTTCTTTTTCAACCGCGCGCAATGCCAAAGTAGCATTATCTGGCTTTGTCACAATAGATTCCTCAAAATCTTCCATTCCTAATAAATGATACCCTTTTAAGGATTTATACAGCGTCATTTCAACCTTTTTTGGATCAACAATAACAAACTTCAACTCTTCTGGAGTTGAATTATAAAGTAAACTACATATTATAGTATTTAAGCACACTGATTTACCAGATCCTGTTGTACCAGCAATTAATAGATGGGGCATTTTAGCTAAATTCAATGTTGAAATTTCTCCAGAAGTGGTTTTCCCTATCGCTAAAGTAAGTTCTGCTTCTGATTCAGCAAATTTTTCTGAGTTTATAATTGATCGAAAAAATACGGTATCAGGATCCCTATTTGGTATTTCTATACCAACAGAAGACTTACCAGGGATTGGAGCTATAACCCTAACACGACTTGCCTCCATTACTCGAGCTAAATCATCTGATAGTTGGACAAATTTATTAACCCTAACACCTTCAGCAGGCTCAACTTCAAATAAAGTGATAACTGGCCCAGGGCTTACATTTACCACTTTACCAACAACACCAAAAGTTTCTAAGCTTTGTGTTAAAAAGTTTGCACGATCAACTAATTCATCTTTAGACATTCCTTCTTGAGTTTTAATTGGCATTTCTAATAAATCGCTACTTGGAAGCTGGTATTTTCTTTTCGGCGCTTTTCTTTCTTGTAATTCATCAATATTCACTTCTTCTTCTTTCACAACTTCGCCAACTTCAATTTTTTCATCTGTAGAAGCTTCACTCTCTTGTTCTAGTCCTACTGGCTTATCAAATTCTGATTCTAGCTGTTGATTAGGGACATTGCTTGACAATTCATCTTCAACCTCTTCTACACTCTCGTCTCCATCAACCTCTTCTACACTCTCGTCTCCATCAACCTCTTCTACACTCTCGTCTCCATCAACCTCTTCTACACTCTCGCCTCCATCAACCTCTTCTACACTTTCATCATTAGTTTTATTATCCTCATCTATATTCTTTGATACTGAATGATAATTTTCTTCTTTTTGCTTTTCTTCAATTTTTTTAATTAAATCTTTTGTATGAAGTCTCTTTTCCTTTTCAGTCTTTTTCTCAATTGAGATAAGTTTTCGATCTTCATTCTTCTTTTTGATAGCATTAGTTAGAAATTCGAATGGTCCATAAAAACTCCAAGAAAAATATCCTCTTATTAACACCAACCAACTAGTTAATAATATAACAACTGACCCTATAAATCCAAAAAAACTTGCTAGAAAATTCGCTAAATTTCCTCCTATTAGCCCACTGTAATTAAAATCAATTTCAGAGTTGGCAAATGTATTAATTTCTAATAAGCCTAGGCTAATTGATATTAAAATCATAGCGCAAAGTAGATATACGCTTATTCTTCTAAGAGAAGATCTATCTTTATTGCTAAAAAACCACCATCCCCAAATCATTCCTAGTATAGGTAAGAAGAAAGAACTATAGCCAAATGAAAATTTTATAAAGAAATAGGCAATAAAGACGCCTAATATTCCCATAGGGTTCTCTACTTGTACATTTGGAGAAATTCCCGGATCTTCAAATGAATTATATCCAAGCATGCTGACAATTACTAAAAAAGAAATTGCTATACTTAGAATTCCTAATATTTCAAGTTTTCTTTCTTTCATTAATATATCCTAAATATTATTGTTTACCGTTCCGTTTTTGTAGAAAGGAGGACTCACAACAACCGCTAACTTTTCTCTTGATCTAATATCAATAGAAATTTTAGTTCCAGGAGCAGAGTGATCGGCCTGGATATATCCAATACCTATTCCTTTATCTAAAGTAGGTGATTGCGTCCCGCTAGTTACTTTACCAGCAATCTTGCCATCAACAATTATATCATAATTATGCCGCGGAACAGCTCTCTCTAACATTTCAAATGAAATGCGTCTTTTATAGTTCTCATTCTTTTTAAGCAATAAAGCATCTCTTCCTATAAAATCACCTTTGTTAAAACTTGTAATCCAACCTAAACCAGCCTCGATTGGATTTATAGATCTACTTATATCCATACCATATAAAGCGTAATTCATCTCTAAGCGCAACGTGTCTCTTGCGCCCAAACCAACGGGTGTAACTTTAAATTTTTCGTATTCAAAGATTTCTTCCCATAAAGAAGTAATTGAGTCACTATTACCATATATTTCGAAACCAAGTTCACCTGTATAACCAGTTCTAGACATAATCAAAGAATCATCTTTATATTTTAGTTGGGTAAAATTATAATATTTTAATTTACTGATATTAGAATCAAATATATCATTCAACATAATTGCTGATTTAGGCCCCTGAACTGCAATTAAATTTAACTTCTCACTAATATCTTCAAGATCAACTTCTTCTTTCGAATTCTCCAACAACCAATTATAATCATCTTTTATATTTGCAGCATTAACCACCATCATATAATATTCCTCAAAACGATATAAAATTATATCATCAACAATACCACCATTTTTTAAACATATAGCAGAGTACTGCGCTTGTCCTACAGAAATTTTCTTTACATCATTTGTAGTTAGTAATTGAAGAAAATTCTCTGCTCCTGCGCCAGAAATCTTAAACTCTCCCATGTGGCTAACATCAAAAACACCTATCATATTTCTAACAGCATTATGTTCATCAATAATACTACTATAAGACATAGGCATAGAGTGGCCTGCAAAAGGAACCATCTTAGCATTTAATGAAATATGTTTATCGTATAGAGCAGTGCGTTTCAATCTATAAATTCCATACTGATCATAATTTTTTTAATGTCATCTTAATTATTTTTTCAAGATCATCTTTAAGAATATCTTTTGTGGCAATCTCTGAAACAGCTTTATCTATTAAACTCCTATTATATCCTAGTGATAATAAAACTTTAACTACATCATCAATTACACCTTGCTCATTTGAATCCAATTGAAAACCTAGATCAACAGAATCAACGCTATCAACAAATTTATCTTTTAATTCTACAATAATTCTTTTTGCTGTTTTCGAACCTATACCAGGGATTGAAGTCAACGAACTAATATCACCATTAATTATATTTTTCCTAAAACTACTTGGACTAGTGCCCGATAATATATTCAAAGCAGATTTAGGACCTATTCCATTAACAGATGTCAACTGCTTGAATAATATCCTCTCATTATTATCAATAAAACCATATAATTCCATTATATCTTCACGAACATTAAAATATGTTAATAGCTCAATTGGCGTATCAATATCCCCTAATTTTTCGTAGGTAGACAATGTTATATTTACAGATATTCTAATTCCTCCAACATCTATTATTGCATGAGTTGGGTCTTTTTTATTAAGCATTCCTTTTATAGATTCAATCATAATTTATTCCATAGAATTTTGATTTAAATAACATAATCCTATTGCAAGAGCATCTGAAGAATCAAAAGGGGATGGCAGCTGGTCTAACTGCAATATATTCTTTACCATATATTGCACTTGCTCTTTACTTGCATTGCCATTTCCAACAACAGATTTTTTTATTTTTTTTGGAGAAAATTCAATGCATGAAATATTTGCACAATACCCTGCTAGCATAATTGCTCCTCTAGCCTGACCCAACAACATTGCAGACTTAAAATTCTTGGAATAAAATGTATCTTCAACCGCAAGTACATTGGGGTTGTATTTATCCAATAATAAAGATATTTCATCATACAGGTACCCTAACCTATCTGATAAACAAATGCTCTTTGGGGGCTTTACCGTACCATAACTATGAGCAACAATATTATTATTCTTTTTATCAATAATACCAAAACCAGTCACAACGATTCCCGGATCAACGCCTATAACGCGCATTTTTAATCTTCAAAATCAAGGTTAGTATAAACGGACTTAATATCTTCATGATCTTCAATAGCTTCTAAGAGAACAATAGCCTTTTCAGATTTATCTTTATCAATTTTATGTAAATTCTTGGGCAACATTTCTACTTTAGCTGAATCTATTTTGTAACCGTTATCTTCAAGATTCTTTCTAATATTCATCATCTCTAACGGATCTGTCTTAACTATAAAATTGTCTTCATCGCCATCAAAATCTTCTGCTCCAGCATTAATAGAATCTTCAAATAGATTGTCTTCGCTTTGATCTGACTTAGAAATTATTATTTGACCTTTTTTATCAAACATCCAAGATACACTACCATTCTCGCCAAGGTTGCCCCCATATTTTGTAATAAGGTGCCTAATTTCCGCAACTGTTCTATTTTTATTATCTGTTACTACTTCCATAAATATGGCTACACCTCCAGGGCCAAATCCTTCATAAGTACATTCCTCATATGTAACACCAGGGAGCTCCCCAGTGCCCTTCATTATGGCTCTTTTAATGTTATCCTGGGGCATATTCGCATCACGAGCGATACTTACTGCCTGACGCAATCTAGGATTTGAATTAGCATCTCCGCCTGCCTCTCTTGCGGCAATTGTAATTTCTTTAATTAGAGTTGTGAATATCTTACCGCGCTTTGCATCAATAACAGCTTTTTTACGTTTTATTGTAGACCATTTACTATGACCAGACATATAAACTATTAATCCTCAGTCTAATTTTGCTGAAACAAGTTGAGATACACCTTTTTTCTCCATTGTAACACCGTAAAGAAAATTAGCAGATTCCATAGTTAACTTATTATGCGTAACAACAATAAATTGTGTATCATTAGAGAAGTTATTCAAAACTCTAGTGAATTTTCTAATATTTACATCATCTAACGGCGCATCAACTTCATCAAGTATGCAATATGGACTAGGTTTGACTTGATATATAGAAAATAATAACGCAATAGCTGTAAGCGCTTTTTCGCCTGCTGATAACTGTCGAAGAGATTGATTGCGTTTTCCAGGTGGCTGAGCATGGATTCCAATATTTGCCTCCAGAGGGTCTGGGTCTCCTTCTAGCCTTAAAGAACCTCGTCCTCCCTCAAAAAACATAGTAAACAATTTTTCAAAATTTTTACCAATATCTTCGAATGTCTTTTGAAATTTTTCTCTTGCTATCTTATCGATTTCTTTAATTGTATCTAATAAATTTTCCTCAGCTTTTATCAAATCATCCCTTTGTTCCGTTAGCATTAATAATCTTTCATTCTCTTCTTCATGCTCAACTTGAACAACCATATTTATGGGACCTATATTTTCAATACTTTTTTCAATCCTCTCTATTGAAGCATTTAATTCATTTTCAGTTTGATCTACAATCATTTCATTAGGGATTTTGGTGCTATAACTATCAAAAATACGTTCGGAAACAAAACTTATACGTTGATCTAAATCTGCGACTTTTAATTCGCAATTTTTTAATTCTTCCAATAAAGATTCTCTATTTTTTTGCTCAGACCTGATTTGAGCCTGCATTTCTTCAATTATTACATATGAATCATTTGCTGCTTCTTGTTTTAAACTAAGAACAGACTCTTGCTTACTGACAATACCATTAATATCAGTTAATTTTTTCTCAGCAACGGAAATCAATCTTTTTAGATTCTTTTTACTTTCCTCAACATCTTTGATCTCTCTCCTAATCTCAGATTTTCTATTTACAAACTCCTCTATAGTGTCTTTCGCAGTAGATTCTTGAAAGACTATATTTTCTCTTTGACCTTCAAGATTTAAGTGATTTATTCTAGCATCCTGCAATTGCTGATGTAAATTATCTCTAGAAGATTGAATTTTTGATAATTCTTCACTCGTTTTCATTACCTCCTTCAAATAATTACCAAGATCTCTCTCATCTTTTTGGATTTCTGTTTTTAAAGATTTTTTCAGAATCGTTTGACTTTTAACATCCTTTTGATTTTGAGAAATAATTGCATCTGATCCAGCAATAGACTCCGATAGTGTTGATTTTTGCATTTCAATACCATCCAACAAATCATTAACGTTCAAAAGGTCTTTGGAAAGATTCATCGAATCAACTTGATATTTCTTTACAAATTTTTCTTTCTTTGTTATAGCTGAACAGACTTTAATTAACTTTTTATCAAGCTTGCTAGACAACAAATTTTCAGTTTTAATCTGTTCTTTAATTATAGATAATTTTTCTTTTCTACCTATTAACCCTAAATTCTTCTTATTAGAATTACGATCAATAATCATTCCTTTTATTAACAAAGCGCCATCTAGATCAATTACATCTAAGCCTTTAAGACTTTTATCCGATATCGCAGTTTTTATATTTTTCACTAAGATAATATTGCCTAAAAGAAAATCTAATAACGATTTATATTTTGGAGATACTTTGACTAAATCAACAGCGCGGCCAATAACATTTTTATTTGACGTAATCGAACTATTAACGTTTTTAACTGAAGGAATACTATCAAGAGGAATTATCATGATTCTTCCTGAATTGCGATTACGAACTATTTCCAGAATATTAATTGCATCCTTTTGATTTTTTACAACTATACACTTTGCATAATCTCCAAGAGCGATCTCGATTGCAGAAGAAATAGATTGATCAACATTTAGAATATCGCCAACCGTTCCCAAAACGCCTTTAAATATATTTTTATTACTTAGAACATCTCTTACTCCTTTTGGGTAACCTTCTGCAGCACTTACTAATTCTTCATAAAAAGTATGTTTCGATTCAAGAGCATCTAACGATGCTAATATTTTATTTTTGTTTGCATCTATATTATATTTCTCTTTTTCTAATTTATTTAACTCATCAGTATTTAAATTTAAGTTAATTTTATTTTTATCAATTTTTTTAAGAACATCTTTCTTTTTTGATTGATATTTATGCAAATCTTTTAAAATACTTTCTAATTTTTTCCGTTTCCCGCTAACTTTTTCATTCAACTCTATAGTATTATTTTTCTTTTCAATAATTATCATATCAGCAGTATCATATATCGATTTCTTATCAGATAATTTCTTCTGGAATTCCCAACGATTATCTTGCATAATATCTAAATCTGACTTCATGTTTCTTAACTGATCATCTATGGTATTAAACTCGCTCTGCTTTTGTTTGAATTGATTTAAACAAGAATCGATTTTAGGTTTTAAGCTATTGATTGATTTACGATAATCTACAAGATGATTATTAAGCTGTTTTGATTTCTGGTTATTTTTTTCCTCTTCTAATAATATCCGATCTAATGAAATCTGTGCAGATCTAGATTGTTCTTTCCAGATAATAATATCACTTTGTAATGATTCTCGCTTATCATTATAATCAGTCAATTGCTTCCTGTATTTTTCAAGCTCATCCTGTTGACCTTTATATACAGACTGTAATGATATTAATTTCTTTTCTACTTCAGATTCTTCTGTCTGATTTGAGTCTCTTAGATGATTCAACTCTGCAATTCGAGTATTTAACGGATGTAAATCTGACTTATAAGCATGCGTCTGTAGGAAAGCTAAAGAAATCTCTTTTGTTTTTAAATCATCTAGCAATTTTGAGTGACGATCAAAACGTTTTAATTGCAAAGAAAGAGATTTTACTTTTGCCTCTACTTCTAATATAAGATCATTTACTCTGTGCAAATCAGAGCGAGTAGATTCAAACTTTCTTAACGTAGATCTTTTTTGCATTTTGTATTTATTTATACCAGATGCTTCTTCAAACATTCTTCTTCTATCATCACCAGTTTCAGATAAAATCTGTTCAATCATTTTTAATTCAATCACTGAATAGGCGTCTGAGCCCATTCCAGTATCTATAAATAATTCATGTATATCTTTTAATCTGCAAGGAGTGCGGTTCATAAAGTATTCACTTTCACCGCTTCTATACAGTCTTCTTCCTATTTCAATATCATTATACTCCACTGGGAGCTTCCCTTTATTATTATGGACAGTTAATGATACCTCACATACGCTTAAGGGCTTTACGTTTTTTGCACCATTAAAAATAATATCTTCCATCTTTCCACTTCTGAGAATACTGTATTTTTGTTCTCCAAGTACCCATCGAATAGCGTCTACGATATTTGTTTTACCGCATCCATTAGGCCCTACAATTGCTGTAATTCCTTCACCAAAATGCACAACATCCTTTTTTGCAAAGGACTTAAAACCATGCATTGTTAATTCTGATATATACATTCCGAGGTATCGTGGGCTATAATTTTAATCAATATCCCTCGTGAAAACTATTATTTTAAATAAAATTTACCCTGGAGGCCAACTTAATTTCCTACCCCCTAATAAATGAAGATGAATATGAAAAACTGTTTGCCCACCATCTTCATTGCAATTAAATACCGTTCTAAACCCACTGTTATTTATATTTTCAATCTGAGCTAATTGCTTTGCAATTAAAAATAATTCCCCTATTAAAGTAGAATCATCAGGCTTCAAATCATTAATGGTAGATATATGCTTTTTAGGAATAATAAGAATATGTGTTGGCGCTTGAGGGTTAATATCCCTAAATGCCATGATCGAATCATTTTCTATTAATCTTTCACAAGGAATATCATTATTAACTATACTGCAAAATATGCAATCATCCATATTTCATTCTCCAGTTATTAGTTGGTTGACAATTGATATAGAAGATACAACTGCGCTTTCCGTCCTTAAGCGACGATTACCTAACGAAATAAAGATTGAATTATAATTTTTGAGTAATGAAATCTCTCTATCACTAAAACCACCTTCAGGACCAATAACTAAACTCAGTTTACTGCAACCCAATGGAAGTAAATTTCTCAAATCTATAATATTAATATTAGAATTTTGTGAAAATGCAATAATAGACATATCAATTTTTCTTTCAAGCCATTCTGATAAAGATTGAGGTGGATAAATATTTGGAATTATCGAACGAGCACATTGTTTAGCTGATGACTTTATGATAGCTTTATATCTTTCAAGATTAAATGAACGTTTAATAGATCTATCCATCTGGATTGGGAAAATATTAGAAGCACCGCACTCTGTTGACTTTTCAATTGCCCATTGCGCTCTCGATGGTTTTATAATTCCAAAAGCAAGATCTATTTTACATGCAGACTCACCAAAGTCAGGTAATACGTCTATTATTTTACCAGAAACCTTTTCTTTTGATATTTTCTCAATGGTAGCTTTATATGCAGTGCCCTCCCCATCAATTAAATAGATATTATCATTAATTTTTAATCTCAACACACTTGAAATATGATGAGATTCAGTTTCATCCAAAGAAAAATACTTTTTATCAATATTATCAGGGTTTACAAAAAAAGAACGAAAATCAGACAAAGACTATTTCTTCCAATTAAAACCGAAGCGGACTAATGCGCCACTGTATTTTGTCCTACCATCTATTTCTTGAGGCATAGGTAATTCATCATAGCCAACTCTTACTGTTAAAATAGTATTATTAGAAGTAACAACATCAGCACCTACACCAAAAAAGCCACCCCATGAACGATAATATTGTATATTTTCATACCACTTTTGCTTAAAAGAACCACTTTCTGCTCCATCTAAGATTAATATGGGACCAAATTTTAAACTAAGAAATGGTGAAAAATTATTTGCAATCTTGCCAACAAACGGATAGTATTTAACCCCAGAGAACAAAGGTAACAGTAATAAATTTATATTGTTAAATTTATATGCTCTACCAGTGTAATAGTCTTGCATAATTATTTCATCCGGATGCTTAGCATCAAAAATTCTTATCTCACCAATAAAATATAATTTCTTATTCTTAAACCACGTTTGGTTATAGGATAGACCAGATCCACTTTCACCAACATCTAATCCAAAGCCACTATACTTTAATGATGAAAATTCTTGTCCAAACAAACAACTGATAAAAAATACTATAATAAATATATGTTTCAATTTTTTAATTCCTTTAATAATTGAAGTTTATTCCAAGTATTATCATTAGCTACAAGTCTTTTTACAGGTTTATGGTTAATTATATTTGATTGAAAAATTTCATCTACATCATCTAACTGTACATTTGTATACCATATTCCATCAGGATAGATCACGATAACTGGACCTAATTCACACACATCTAAACAACCGCTTTTATTAGCACGTACAATCCCTTTTAACCCATGTTCATTTATTAGTTTTACAAACTTCATTCTTATATCCATACCTCCACATTTAGCACAACTACCACGTTGGTTATCTGAACTCCTCTCATTTACACAGACAAAAATATGTTTATTATACTTTCTCAAGGAATAAGCACTACTTTACCAAGTTGGTTACTATTTTCAATATGTCTATGTGCGTCAGCTATATTTTCCATTGAAAAAACCTTATCTACAACTGGAACAACTACTCCATCTTTAACAAAATTCATTATTCCATTCAAAGCTGAAAGCGTTCCCATTGTAGAGCCTAAAATTGACTGTTGTTTAAAAAAAACATAACGTAAATCAATAGAAACTTTTGGACCCGTAGTTGATCCACAAGTTACTAATCGACCATATCTACTTAATATTTTCATAGAAGTGCTCCATGTTTCAAAGCCTGAATGCTCAAAAACAACATTTACTCCCTTACCTTTCGTATAATCTTTAACCAAAGAAACTATGTCATCTTTATAGTGATTTAAAGTTAAGTCTGCACCAAGCTTCGAAGCATATTTACATTTTTTCTTTGATCCTCCTGTAGCGATGACTTTACAATCATATGCTTTAGCAATTTGCAAACCAAATGAACCAACGCCTGAGCTTGCACCCCAAATAAATACAATATCATCTTTTTTTAACTTTGCACGATTTATAAGCATTTGATAAGAAGTTTGACCTGCAAGAGGAAAAGAAGCTGCAGTTTCAAAACTGATATTCGATGGTTTTTTAATTAAGTTCCTTTGATTTAAGGCTATGAACTCGCAATTAGTCCCATTTGTTGTCTCGCCAAGTATTCCCATTGAATAGCATTGATTTTCTTGTTGATTTAAACAGGACGGACAAGTACCACAAAATAAAAGTGGGTTTATAATTACTTCGTCACCTAGATTAAATTTATCTACTCCCTTTCCAATTTCAGCAATTACACCTGCACCATCACTTCCAATAATCATAGGTAAAGAAACACCAGGAATACCTTTACGAATCCAAATATCAAGATGATTAATTGCTGCTGCTTTTATTTCAACTAATACTTGATCATCCTTCACCTCCGGCAATGAGACTTCCTCCCAAACTAAAACGTCTTCATTACCATGCCCATGAATTCTAACTGCCTTCATACAATCTTATCCTATTATAAATTAAATAAAGAATTAATCCTTTTTTGAAAAATAATGATAATCCAAACTTATTTTTCCTGGACCACAAATAAATAATACAAGCATAACAATAAAATACATGATAGCTAATTCGGGAAATTTTCCATCAATTAAATGATTAATAGAAGCAACAAACATAGTAAATAATAACAAAAACGCTGCAGGTCGCGTAAACAGACCAATCAACACAAAAATCATTCCTATCGATTCAGATAATGCTGCCATAAAACCAAAAAATACATTCATAAATTCTAATCCAATAAAGTCGGTCAAAGCCGAACCAAGACGATTCCATTTTTCATAACCAGCTGTAATTTTACTCCATCCATGTTTATAAATCATCATTATACTAGGAAAAATTCGTAAAATTAATAAAGAATGGGTCAGGTATTTATCTATTGGATATAAAAACCTTGCTATAGGTTGTAATTTATTCATCATTTTTACTGATATCTTCATAATCTGCATCTTGAATATCTAAATTCTTGTAAGAGTCTTTTATATTTTGATGATATTGCTCTCTTGATCTTTTAATGCTTATTCGGGATAAAAATCTAACGCATTGAATTACTAAATAAATAAATAGAGCACTTAAAATAAGTTGCATTATATCTAGATACTCGCACTAGGATTAAAAAATTTAGTACCAGACACTGGCTGCCTAATATATTCAATAACTTGGTCAAGATCATCAGCGTTATTAACAAAATCTATATTATTCGTATTTATTATCACTAATGGAGTATCATTATACCGGAAAAAATATTCTGTATAAATCTCATTAAGAGCATTAATATAATCATAAGAAATATTATTCTCGAAATCTCGAGCTCTTTTATCAATATTTTTCATTAAAGTAGAAGTATCTGCTTGAAGGTAAATAATTAAATCAGGATTTATAACATTCCTCTCCATCATAGTAGCTATACTATCATATAAATTCATTTCTTTATCATCAAGGTTTAACGATGCAAACAAACGATCCTTAATAAACATATAGTCAGATATAAGAAGATTATGGAACATATCTACCTGGCGGATATCCTGCTGCTGCTGATATCTTTGTAAAAGAAAAAATAATTGAGTTTGAAATGCAAATCGCGCTGGATCATCATAAAACTCAGATAAAAAAGGATTATCCTCAAATTTTTCTAGAATTAATTTTGCGCTCAATCGTTTAGATAATAATTTGGCTAAACTAGTTTTTCCAACACCAATCGGACCTTCAATAGCAATATAATTCAAATTTCTCATGCATTTTTTTCCATAATATGTTTAATTACATTTGTTTTATCAGGACATACGCTCAATAGCTCAGATATCGTCGAACCAATTTTTTCTATTTTGTATTCAGGCATTAATTCATAAAACGGTAATAAAACAAATTTTCTAAACATCAATTGTGGATGTGGAATAATTAATTCATCCGTTTCAAGGTATGAATTTCCATAACAAAGTATATCAATATCAATTATTCTTGGCTGATTTTTATTTCTTTCTTTTAGTCGACCTAACGATGATTCAATTTGTTTAATTATATCAAGAAACTCAAATGGATTTAAAGATGAATTACAAGATATAATTGTGTTCAAAAATTTGGGCTGATCTGTATTATATAGCGGTTCAGACTCATAAAATGATGCACCTTTAATATTACTTATTTCATGAAACGTTCCTAATGATGTAATGGCTGATGCTAAGTTTTCCTCACGGTCACCTAAATTAGACCCCAAACTCAATATTACTAGTTCATGCATAGTCTATTTTCTTCCTTTTCAACTCTATTTCTACACTATCTAATTTTCCATCAATAGGCGCATCTATTTTTCTTACTCGAATAATTAATTTATCAATTTTGTATGCTTTAAATATTGATCTAGATATTGAATCGGCTAATTTTTCTAAAAGAAAATAGCTCTTTGAACCAAATTCTTTCTTTACTAACTCATATACCTCTTCATAATTGATTGTATCTTTAATATTATCAGATTTGGAAGATTTGGAAAGAGCAGTAAATAATTCAAGATCAATCTCAAAGTTAGTTCCTTGTTCTTTTTCAAAATCATAAACTCCATGATATCCATAAAAGTTCATATTTTTTAATCGAATTATGTCCATAAGCTTTTGAATTTACTTTAATGATTTCTGGCTAGTCAATTGATGAAAAAAAAAAGCCTCCCATACGGGAGGCTTTTTTTAATAAGCATAAGCCTAATTTACATCATTCCGCCCATGCCACCCATACCTGGATCCATTGGAGGCATTGGTGGAGCTTCTTTTTCAGGAACCTCAGTTACTGCAGCTTCTGTAGTAAGAATCATACCTGCAATTGATGTAGCATTCTGGACAGCTACTCTAGCAACTTTTGTAGGATCAATGATTCCAGCTTTTAGCATATTTACATACTCACCATTCCGAGCATCATAACCATAATCATTTTTACCTTCTCTAACCGCTTGTGCAACGATTGCGGCTTCAGCTCCTGCGTTCTCACAAATTTGACGAATCGGTTCTTCTAGAGCTCTACGCATTATATCAACTCCTACACTTTCTTCATCATCTACTTTTACTTTATCTAATGCAGGTACAGAGCGTAATAATGCAACACCACCTCCTGGAATGATACCTTCTTCAACAGCAGCCCGAGTTGCATGTAAAGCATCTTCAACACGCGCTTTCTTTTCTTTCATTTCTACCTCAGTAGCAGCTCCTACGTTTATAACAGCCACACCACCAGATAATTTAGCTAAACGCTCCTGCAGTTTTTCACGATCATAATCGGAACTAGTTTTATCTATTTGTACCTTAATTTCATTAATTCGCGCTTTAATATTATCGGCAGATCCATTGCCACCAACAATAGTAGTATTATCTTTATCAGAAACAACGCGTTTACTAGTTCCTAAATAATCCAATGTTGCATTATCCAACTTATAACCTGCATCTTCAGATATTACAGTTGCACCAGTAAGTATAGCGATATCTTCTAGCATTGCTTTTCTTCTATCTCCAAATCCCGGAGCTTTAACAGCTAAAACTTTAAAAGTGCCTCTTAATTTATTCACTACTAATGTAGCAAGAGCTTCACCTTCAATATCTTCAGCTATTATAACAACAGATTTACCAGTTTGTACAATCTTTTCTAATAGAGGAAGCAGATCCTTCATGTTGGATATTTTTTTATCATAAATCAATAAATATGCATCATCCATTTCGGCTTCCATATTATCTGAATTTGTAACAAAATAAGGTGACAAATACCCTCTATCAAACTGCATACCTTCAACAGTCTCTAGAAATGTTTCTGCTGTTTTACTCTCTTCAACCGTTATTACGCCATCTTTTCCAACCTTATCCATTGCTTCAGCAATCTTTTCACCAATTTCACGATCATTATTTGCTGAAATTGACCCAACATTTGCAATTTGCTCTGCATCAGGCAAGTCTTTACTCTGCTTCTGCAAGGCCTCAACAACTGCCAAAGCAGCCGCATCAAGGCCACGTTTGATAGACATTGGGTTTGCGCCAGCTGTAACGTTTTTTAGTCCTTCAGCTACTAAGGATTGGGCTAAAACTGTAGCAGTAGTAGTCCCATCTCCTGCAACATCAGAAGTTTTAGATGCAACTTCTTTTACCATTTGAGCACCTACATCTTCTAATCTATTTTCCAATTCTACTTCTTTAGCTACAGTCACTCCATCTTTTGTTACAGTAGGTGCGCCAAATTTCTTCTCAATTACTACATTACGACCTTTTGGTCCAAGAGTAACTTTTACAGCATTTGCAAGTTTATCTACACCTGCTTTTAAAGCATTCCTTGCCTCTAAATCATATGAAATTTCTTTTGCCATTATTTTCCTCCTTAAAGGATAGCGAGAATATCACTCTCGCGCATAATTAAATATTCAGTACCTTCGAAGGCGAATTCTGTTCCACTATATTTACCATATAGAATCTTATCACCTTTCTTTACACTCATTGCAACTTCCTTTCCTGAATCATTTACTTTTCCAGGTCCGACTGCAGCGACTGTTCCTTGTTGTGGTTTTTCTTGAGCTGTATCAGGAAGTATAATTCCCCCTGATGACATTTCCTCTGCTGGAGCAGCTTCAACAACCACACGATCTCCTAGAGGTTTTAGTTTAAGAGCCATTTTCTTATCTCTCCTATTTTTAATTAGTTATATTAATATTTTATAATATCTGCATTAATAGCAGCGCGGAATTTATATTTCTAAATAGTTTATATACAAATATTTTTAGCACTCTTTTTAATAGAGTGCTAAAAGATCATTATTTTCCAGTACTTCCAAATCCACCCTTACCTCGTTCAGTTTCAGATAATTCAGGCACTATCTCAAAACTTATTGCCCCACCATCCATGGATACTAATTGAAATAATCTTTGCCCTGGATTAACAGTAAAAGAGGTTTCCTTTATATTATCTACTGCAGCCATAATTTCTCCTCTATAACCAGCATCTATTAAACCTATCGAATTACATTGTCTTAATGGTGTTTTAGATATGCTAGATCGAGGCATCAATAAATATGGTTTTCCATCTGTATTCTCACAAGAAATATTAGATTTAATTAAGGCAGTTTCACCTGGTTCTATAGTTAACGCATCAATTATAAATAAATCAAGACCAGCATCTCCTTGATGAAAATGCCCATGATTTTTATATAGTTCTTCGGCACTTGCAGATAAAGTTTTTATTTTTAAGTGCATAATATTAGTTACGAAAAATAATCCAACTTAGAGATATCCAACCAAAAACAAATGATATGCCTCCTAATGGAGTTATCATTCCGAACCAATTAATATTGTTCAATACTAAAATATATAGAGAACCAGAAAAAAGAATTATACCAAAAATAAATAACAGTCCTGGCAGCCATAAAAGGTGATGAGGAAAATTAAAACCCAATAATCCAACAATTACTAATCCCAATGAATGATATGCTTGATATTGAACTCCCTTTTCAAAAGTTTTCATACTTTCCATAGATAAACTATTTTTTAAAGTATGTGCTCCAAAAGCTCCAACTAAAACTGAAAGAGCCATCAATAAAGAACCAGTAACTATAAATATTTTCATTTTGGTGAATTTTGATGAATTAAGGTACGTATAGGAAACGGAATCTCAATCCCCTCTTGATTATATCGCTCGTGCAATCGTCTTATAAATATATCTTTAATATTATGCTGATCACCATATTTCTCAGCTTTAAAATATACCTTAAGGTTAATACTTGAATCACCAAATTCAAAAAAACGAATTACTGGCTCTGAATCTTTATTGCATCCCTCAACATTGCTTGCTACGGTATCTGCAACTTCTTTTGTTACTTTAGCAACTTTTTCAAGGTTACTATCATATGAAACTCCAATCTGTATTCTTACAGAAAAAGAGGACTCTCTAGTATCATAATTTTTGATTATAGCGCTAGACAACTTTGAGTTTGGTATATTTATAATGTTATTTGTACGTTCTAACATTGTTGTATTACGCCAAGTGATATTTGTTATATAACCTCTTTCTCCAGAATCAAGTTGAGCAAAATCTCCTGGCTGCACTTTTCCACTAAGTAAAATATGTAATCCGCTAAAAATATCACTGAGTGTTTCTTTTAAAGCTAAAGAAATAGCTAACCCACCAACACCAAGAGCTGTTAAAATCGGAGTAATAGCCACATTTAAAGAATCAAGAATTATCATAACACCTATACCCCATACAATTATATATACAAAATTTGTAAACATTGTTGTTGATGGGAAACCCTGGCCTTGTTTCTCAGCCCATAGATTAAAAAGACCAACTAACATTTTACTTATGGATAAGGTGATGGATAAAATTAATATAATAAGTATAATTATAGATAAAGATTCTTTAAAAGAATCAAATGATTCAGGTAAAATGATGCTATCCGCAGCAATTGAGAAAGAGATAAGAAAGAACCATAGAATAATATGTGGTTCAAGTGAATTTAGAATTATGTTATCACCACGCCATTTTGTTTTATCGGCTAATGCAGACAAGCGTTTATGGAAATATTTCTTAATTATCCAACCTAATAGAACACCAATAAAAATAACTACTATTGGACTTCCCCAAATAAATATTTGATCAATTATTTTATCTAACATATATAATTTATATTAAGATTATTAGTTCAAATCTACACTCGAATATGGTCCTATAATCACTTCTTTATTATCTCCAGGAAAAAGTATATCAATATTTGGTTGACCAATGGATGTCCAAGTCCTAGATAATACTAATGTACCTTGATCATATACATTTAATGATTGTAAATCAAAATATTCACCCCAATACCACTCGACTCCATGCTTATTATTATTCATAAATGTACACTCATATTTTGGATTTCCATTCGTATGTACATTCGATTTTGTTCTTAATCCAAGAGTATGATTTGTAATATTTACACCTGACTCAGTCCACAATCTCTCATCAATTATTTCATCTTCTCTATAAACTTGAATACGTTTGAATCTTCCATTTTCATAATACTCAAATATGGTGACAGGATTTCCATTATAATAATATCCTTCTTTCATTGTTGATCCAGATGGACTAATAACACGCATCAACCCTTGAAGGTTTCCATCTGCAAACATTGTAATACTTGAAATTTGTTTCTCATTATACCATCGTGTAACTAAACCATGAAGTTTATCGTTTAGATAGGCTCCTTCTTCTTCCTTTGCTCCATTCTCATCCCAATATCTAAAAGCGCCTGAACGCTTACCATATTTAAATGTAAGAAGAGACTGCATCTTTCCATCATTATAAAATGTTTTCATTTCACCATGCAACTTATCATTGATATAATACATTAATTTATATACTTGTTTACCATCAAAATAAATAGTACTTAACCCATACAATTGTCCATCATTGTAAACTTTAGTTGAATCTTTTTTTCCATTCCTATTAAACCATTTCCATTCCCCAATTCGTTCACCAAGCATATGATTTCCAGACACAAATAATTCACCATTATTATACCAAACTTTGTATTCACCATAATAATTATTATCCATATAGGAAATTAATGAATCTAATCCATTGTCTTCACTATACCATTTCCATATCCCATCCTTTTGATCATTATAATAAGCGCCTTTTATTTTTATCTTCCCTTTATTATTAAATACCTGTATCACACCATTTTTCAACCCATTGTTGTAATTAAGCTCTCTAATTTTAACTTTATTTTTCCACCAAACCCATTCGCCATGTGGAATATCTTTACGATATTCCCCTATAGATACTTTTTGGCCCTCTTTATCATATTCTTTATAGTTACCATGCTTTTTATTATCAACATACTCAATAATTAATTGAGGTTTTCCATTATTAAAATAATCAATATAATCACCATAAAGCGCATCTTGATGAAAGGACCGCACAGAATCAAGGAGACCGTCATCACCATACCAAGTCCACTTTCCAGATAACTGGCCATTAATATAATTCCCTTTAGCATAATTCTTACCCGATTGAAACCAAGAACGATAATTGCCGTTTGGCTCACCTTCTAAAATATCTTGGACATAAAACCTCATGCCATTACGATGATACTTAAGAAATTTAGTAGTAACTGAATCAGATCTCACTCCATTCTTTGTTACTTTGTATTCACGAATGAGTTTCGTTTTACCATTATTATATATATCTAAAACTTGAGTTTTTGGGGCACAAGTAAATAAAGAGAATGAAAATAAAAAAAATAAAGTATTAACTACTTTTGTCAACATTTAAACGCAAGTAATTATTTCCTTAGCAACCATAAATGGTATCAATATATATAAAATTGTATCTCGAATAAGATAATAAACAAAAAAAATGATTAAAACGATGGAGCCTTTTTCTTTAAAAAGATGAATAAATCCATTTTTTTTCCGAATATCATTCCATTCACGAATAATTTTCGGATTCAATATTTTCATTCATCCTTCAGTTTGATTTTGTTGAATTTCAAATTCTCGTATTTTTCCCAAATAGTTTCTCCAGAAGCCTGTTGAAAACGAAAAGCAAAAACTAGAGCATCCATAAATGAGTTATTCTGAAATTCTTTATGACTATAATATTCATCAATCCAACCTATATACTCTATAAGGTCTACTTCCTCAAGTTGATCAAAAATACCAAAAACTGTCTCTGCCTTATTTTCATAGTACCATTGTGTTATTTCTTCATAACCAATTTCTTTTTTTAATGCATCATAAGTTTCATATACTTGAGTCATATAAGAAAATAAATATATCTTTTTCTCTTTCTGGCTTAGAGTTGTCCAATAAATAGATATAACATTTCTCTCTTCAAAATCCCAATCAGTATCCTGTCCAGAGACTATTGTATTAGTAAATAGAAATGAGGCAAAAAGATATGTATAAAATAAAATGTTATATTTTTTCATAGTTGGATGTTTGAATTTTACAAATAAAACATATTAAAAACAGTCAAATCTCAGATTAAGAATTATGTGTAATAATTAATTTGATTCAACCCAATCACCATTTGCTTTTATTAGATCTATCAATGCGTCAACAGCTATATCTGCAGGAATATTTCTTTTAACTACTTCATACCCTTTATATAGAGATATTTTCCCAACGCCTGTACCAACATAACCATAATCTGCATCTGCCATTTCTCCTGGACCATTTACTATACAACCCATAATTCCAATCTTAACTCCTTTAAGATGATTCGTTCGAGATCTAATTTCATTTGTAACTTTTTGAAGATTAAATAAAGTTCTACCGCAAGAGGGACAGGAAATATATTCAGTCTTTGAAATTCGTGTCCGGGTTGCTTGTAAAATACCAAAACACTGTTTTGTATTTATATCATTTGCAAAATCAGAAGACAACCAAACTCCATCACCAAATCCATCCAGTAATAACGAACCAATATCTATTGAACTATATAGTTGAAACTTATTTTTAGTTATATTTTCATATTCTTTCTTAATTATAACAGGAACTTTCCATTTAATCTTTTCAAGTTCAAAAAATATTCTTCTAAAATCAGCCACCCAATGATCATTATTTGTATTAATTAATAAGATAACAGAATCATCATTTTGTAATTTGGATACATTATTAGAAAAGAATTCATTTGTTGAAATATTAATAAAGTTTATTAATCCTCTTTCTCCTTTATAATTAAAATATTCTTCTAATGCAAATAATGGGAATGATTGCTTATCATTTTCCCAATATTTAACATTTTGAATAACAAATAGGGTACCTGGTAAACTAAAATTTAATTTTTTGTTACCGATATAAATATAATCTACAGCTTGATCTCCTATTACCCATTTATCTAAATTTTTTGAATATTTATATCCAACATCTTGTAAATCTTTAAATAATAATTCATTTCCTTTCGACATATCAACCACCACACGTGGAACATGATCTTTTCCAATATTATTAATTAATGAAGATTTCCTTTTTGAATAACTATATGGTTGGAATGAAGGTTCAACAATAGGAGGTATCTTTTCATGCTTACTGCGTTCTTTATAATGATCAATTAATAGCTTTGCTACAGGCAATTCTAATTCAGGATCTTCAGTTAATGAAACTCTAATAGTATCTCCAATACCATCTTCTAATAAAGCACCTATTCCAACGGCAGATTTTATACGACCATCCTCACCATCACCGGCTTCCGTGACGCCTAAGTGCAAAGGATAATTCATGCTTTCTTTTTTCATCTTCGCCACAGCTAATCGGTATGCTTGAACCATTACCTGGGTATTGCTTGCTTTCATTGATATTATCAAATCATAATAATCTGATTCTTCACATATACGAACAAATTCCAGTGCGGATTCTACCATTCCTAATGGAGTGTCT
>Ga0208411_1000810_pt1 | contig 22908 bp, 13 predicted proteins | sample ETN01SmetaG_4_FD_185793 | JGI IMG/M metagenome (GOLD analysis project Ga0208411, IMG submission 185793) | Marine microbial and viral communities from oxygen minimum zone, Eastern Pacific Ocean - ETNP2014F12-01SV261 (SPAdes) (version 2) | ecosystem: Environmental > Aquatic > Marine > Oceanic ... | reverse complement strand
TCATGAATTCCAAGTTCATGTTTTTAACGATCCCAGCACCCAACAATTAGTGAATACAGGCTGGCCACTAATGCTCACTTTCGTGGGAGTTGTATTCGCTTGGGGAATGGCGCAGATTTAAAAGTATTTTCCTTTTAGAAAATTCACATGAGGGTAACGATAGTTACTCATCTTTCTAATCGAGTTTGTATAAAAGAGATTTCAATCTATTTAAGTAAAATCATTTTTCTAGTTTTGATAAACCCTTCTGAACTAATTCTGCAAAAATACACACCTGTCCCGACTGTTCTTCCAAATCTATCTTCCCCATTCCAAACAATAGAATTAAATCCAGTATTTTGTTGATCGTTCACTAAAGTTCTGATTTCGTGACCCACGATATCGTAAACCACGATCATTACATGACTTCGTTCTGGGAGATCATAATGGATAGCTGTTATAGAGTTAAAGGGATTAGGATAATTTTGATGTAGGGCATATTTAGTTGGCAATCCAGTATTTTCATTCTGACTCAGGATTCCATAATGCATGAGTATAGTATAACCTGGTTCACCAATCACAGGATAGGGACTAATCGGACCAATTGGAATCGGAGAAAAACTTCCTTTTTCTTCAGTTGTAATGGTAATCTCTGGAAGATTATTATTTCCCAATACTGAACCAGTACTATTATCCAAAATACTATATGTAATATGGCTCGGAAGTTCGCTTATACTAAAAACCAAGTTCACTTCTTGTGTTTGGGTAATAAAATTTCCAATGCTGTCAATTTCCAACGCAAGTATATCTAAAGGGATAGCAAGTGTACCATCATATTCAAAAGGCAAATGGTTGATTTTAAATGCACTGCTGTCCATAATGGTCATGGCTGCTAGCCGTGGGGATGCGTGTAAAGGCAATAATTTTTCGGCATCTCCATTATCGCGATACACGTCAGCATCAGCAGCAAAAGTAATATAGGCGGTGGATACCTGTTCTCCCATGGTCGCAGTAAATAACACATAACCGCTGCTGTCAGTGTCTGTTATTCGACCTAGAAATGTACCAGCAGAAGTTGCTATATCCGCTGCCTGGATAGTAAAATTGCCTATCCCTCCGCTGGCTTGGACCCAGAACCCTTGAAACGGTGCTATTAAACCATTCGTCAGATCGCCTGCCGATCCGTTATAGGTTTTCCAGTCAGAGTTCGCATCATCCCATACAGAGACAGTAGATGAAAGATTTGTTTTTGATATATCATCCCAGTCTATGGTTTTAGTATAGGGATTTCCTGCAAGGTAGTAACTATTCTGTGGAATACTGCTAATAGATACGTCTGCTGTAGTGTGGGCTCCTGATACATAAAGGTCTATAGGTAGGTCGCTATCGCTGTCAAAATCAATATCATCGAATACATATACCAAAAACCCCTGACCAGCTGTTAGGGATTGTGATGAAATATTTGACACAGCCGACCAACTCTGACCTGCAAGGTCTAATAGCCATACATTGGCAGTTCCATCTGTTACATCCCCTCCAGTCATACCTTGGATCCAGAGTTCATCCAATAAATCACTCATGACTGTTCCAGATACAGGGCTACTCATCATTCTGAAACCTGAGTTCCCACTGATAGTAGCACCATGTATCGGGATCCAACTGCTACCGAATGTAGTACTTACATTCCAGCCGTGACCCGCGGTCCAATCTGTATTTCCATCTTCATAGGCACCAATGTCCGGGCCACTACCGTTATTGGTATACTGGTCTGTGATTCCTGCAACAGTAATACCTGCATCAATGAGAGCCGACCCTGAACCTGGTGAGAAATTATTATTAGACGTGTCTGTCAATATACTATTAAGTGTCACACTCTCATTATATCCATTCCAATTATTTGTATAAGTACCAAAATCGATGGCAACATTATTAGTGCGGTGGTTGGCAATCTTGTCCGCAGCATTGTTCCTTACTATACTAGAGGAATGGTCTCCATCATTGACCTGTAAAACAATTATATCATTCCTGCTTCCAGAATTAAGTACGGTATTATTATATATCTTATGATTATCTCCTTTCGCCATTATTCCCCCAGCTTCACAGTTCCAGGCCACATTGTGGTTCATCGTTCCATTCGTTCCATCTGCTGTACCGCTATGGTCGAAACGTGCTCCATACTTTTCAGTATCATGGAGCCAATTATATCTGCAAATGGCACCATCCTGTTCTGATTCGGCGATTTGGACCATCGAACCATCACTTTGTAAATGACCTGTATCAGAAAGATCATTATATTCAACTAGAGGTGCATCTCCAAGCCATAAAGTAGCTGAAGCACCCGTCCTATGAACTGTATTATAACTAAAGATATTGTCACTTCCATTCATTCTAATTGTAACCATGAGTCCGGTATTATCTGCTACAGAATAATCAATATGATGAAAGTATGAACTATCTATTCTATTATCACCACCCCACATTTCGAGTGCGATTCCATCTGTATTTCGGAAAGCAGATCTTCTGATGATACTATTCGAACTATTTGATGTAAAAATAGTCATTTCTGGTGCAGTGTCAACCACTCTGAGCATGCGTTTTGAACAGCTTGGATACATGAAGTTACATCCATATACTAAACAATTATCACCATTTGAAAAATAGACCGTGGTACCAAAGAACTCTAGATTCTTTATGTGGATATATTCTGATGCAGTTATGGAAAATGCATAGGATTGTACCTTCCCTCTAAAATCTAGTTTATTTGGATCAACACCATTATTAGCATAGTAATACAGGGAATCTGCATTATTGTAGGTATCATACCACCATTCTCCAGCCTGATCTAAAAACTCGCGACGACCTTCAAAGTAATAATAGTGATGCTTGGTTTTCCAACTTGGAACCGTTGCGTAGTTAAAAGTATTACCTGAATGACTTGTGACCAACCTGGACCATGTCTTAAATGAACCAACATTCAATATAGCTATGGCCTGCTTATTTGTCTCATCAAGATCAAAGCCAGCGGCATTTAGATCGATCGTCGTACCTGCAGAATTCGTGTAGGGGTCATCGATCAACGTACCATTTGAATATGCATTCTCATCATCATCGATCGTACCCTTTGCCCAGTAATTATCATTATCCCAGATGGTGTTATCGCTGAATTTGGCGTTGGGCCAGCGGGCCATGACCTGTTCTTCCCAATCTAAAAATAACTGCCAAATATCAGATGATAATTTTGTTCTCCAAATATTGGATGAGCCTACTTGTGTCCATGTCGACGTTATCGGTATGGTACCATCCATTATGACACGCTCATTATTATAATTCGTAAAAATGATCTCAGAACCTGATGACCCATCTAGATTGCTAATAGTGATCGTTTCATGGTAACGCCCTTGGCGGATATAACAATTATCTCCTGCAGACATGACACTGGCAGCCTTGGCAATGGTTTTATATGGAGTTGTTAAAGATGTGCCGTTATTACTATCATTGCCGTACGAAGTGGCTACATAATAATTTGTAGCGCTTACTTCCGATAAGAAAAAAATTAACCAGATCAAACGCAAAATAATCAATAAAGTCCTACTTAATCCGATTTCGCAGTCTCCTGTAAGTCAATATTCCTAAAACTCCGATTGGTGCCTGCTATGGTGTATCTGGGAAAGGAATACCCTGTGCTAAGATCAATGAATAAAAAGGGCAAAGAAGATATAATATCCTGCAGTATAAATTTTTCATCCTACCCTTAATTTCTAAACCAGCTAAGCTCGAGAAATATTCTCACGCATATATATTCGCTGAAGGATAATTTTATTTAAGCAATATCATTTTTTAAGTCTTTGAACTACTGACTAATAATAAAGATTAAAAATTGCCGCGATATTTAAGTCCGAACCATGTGTTTTTATCTGGTAGCCATCCCCCTTGAATATCGCCAGTAGTATTATATCTCGTGATGGTGAATGCCAAGTTATCATAAATATTTAAGTTTAAAGTTGTAACAGTATTAAGCGAAGAAATCAATTGGAAGGATATTTCATAAAAAGGAACGTCACTAATATTGATAAAATCAAAATATTTCACCCTTTCAAGTAATTCTGGCTTCTGGCCAATATTGCCAAGAATATCAAAACGAAAGAATAAACCCCAGTAGCGGCTAAATGAACGACCCTCATCAATATCAATTACTTTTGATCCCGACTGGTAAAAGGTACGATCGTATAGCCCTTCTTCACCCCTACTTCTATGGGCAACTTTCAAGTAGTGCAATCCTGGAGTTGCTGTCATTTTAGCAAAAAATGGCAATTGTAGAGGGACCTCTACCGTGGTAGCCATCAAGGCATACATATCCAGGATATTTATGTAACGATCTTCTTTCTTCATTGTATCTGTATTGAAAAAATTCGTGTTTTTAATAGGGCTCCCAATAGTCTTAGGATAAAACGAGAAACCCATTAAAGCATGGAAGTCGGTTCGCGTTGAATACATATTATCAATATTGATTTTACTATAAAGGCCTGGGTAATCGGAGCTCAGATACTTTGGATCATCCAACTTCCCTAGCGAGCCTAGGCTGAACCCGACTGGCAGGCGAAAGCCAAATTCTGAATTTCGGGTGGCCACACCAAGTTCTGTAGATCCTGCGGTGACACCTGGTAATCCAATCAATTCATTGCCGACAGACATATTTGCGGCATATTGGATCAGGTTGGACCGCATGGAAAATCCCTGCAAGGACATCATAAAATTATTTGGATGCCATACAGCAAATTTGGAACTGTAGCCTGACAAAAGTCTTTCACTTTCGCTTTTAAAGAAAACGACCTCAGACTCACTATTGAGATACTGATTCTTTTCTATGAGCACCTGCTGAATATCCTGGCTTAAAACCCAGTCAACTCTTTCTCGGTTAATAATTGTATAATTAACACCATTACCATACCAAATCTGATGAATCTGTTCTGTATTCCCCTTTTCCTGCACAATAATAATCTGATCACTTGGGCGCATTTGCCTAATAATCTCATCCTCACCATCTTCAATGGATGAAGTACCATCATCATCTGCCCCGGCTGCAAAACGTAGTCTTATATAATCATCGATAGCATCTTCCATCAAGATATGATATGGCATATGATCTACGGTCCAGGCAATATATTTCCTGCTATCAAGGCTCTCGATAGATTTTTCTACCTCGTCCGTAATAGTTATCGATGCTGATCCTTCAACAAATAGGTTTTTATCCTTGGAATCTGTTGCCCGAAAATTGACATGGTAGGTGTTATCTCCATTTGCATCTTTGGGTGATTCATAATCAGGTTCCCTGAGAAACGCCAATTCTCCACTACGAAGAATCTTAAAACGTCCTTTGTCATCGCCGCCAATAACCTTATACTTAACATAATCTTGATCAATATCCGGATCTTCTGCCATCAATTTGGCAACTATTTTTTCATTCTCCTCTGGATGAGAAATTGTCATCTCAGGAGCTTCTATAAATCTCGGTGCTTCATTCACATCAATTATATTTACTACAATTTCACTGGTAACCTTTTTATCACTTTTATCCTTACTCGTTACCATTAGTTTATAACTAGTCCGCAATTCATAATCGAAACTTATATTGGAATAAATGGATCTATCCTTGATTTCAAAATATGCGTTATCATTTTCTCCTTCATCAGAGAAAGAATAGTTAAAAGAATCATCTAAATCAGGATCTGTCGTGGATAATTCTCCTATAAGGGCCACGTCAGCCTCATTCTCAGCTACACTGTTGTTACCCAGATCTACAGAAACTGGCACATCATTCATTGGAACAATAGTGATCTTAATTTTAGCTGTATCAGAAGAAAATCCATCATCGATTGAATACTGGAATTCATCAGTACCACTTACATTTGCATTGGGAATAAACGATATATTAAACCCCTGCAGTTCTGCGGTACCGAGACTAGGTTTGGATAGTATAATCAAATCTAGGTTATCACGACTGTCTAACTTGTCATTTCTCAGTACATCAATGATCTTTGCTTCATCCTCTTTAAGCATGATATTATCATTCACCGCCTGGACATTTTCAGCCCGCCCTGCCGTTATGAATAAAACAAAGGCACAAGCAATTATAAAATAGGAACGAATATGTTCAATCATTTAATGCACCCTACCTTAAAATTGGATCGCCATATAGGGAGCGAAAAGCAATATACCACCTTTACCTCCCGGATACCATGTCCAGGTTTTATCTGGAAATTCCTTATCGGACCGAAACTCAATACCGCTTCCCCGAGGATAAAGAACACAGTCCACACCCAGGTTGACCCTTTTCCATACATTATGTTCTAGCCCAAAACCAAGAGACTTAAACCCGCTTCCCGATGAATTAAACTGGAAATAGGATTTGCTTTTTTTATTATCCGTTACTCCTTCCACTTTTACAAAAAATCCTAATGCTTCTGCCCCGTTAATTCTGTCCGTTATGGAAAAAATATCTACATCATCGACTACATCAGGATTAGACAAATCTATGCGTCCATGAATAAACTGAGTAAAAGAGAGACCAGCTTTTAGCCTTAAAGAAGCAAATGGCTGGCTAACCTTGATTTCTCTTCCTCTTCCCGATCTTTCTCGAATAACAGCGTTCGCGATACGTATTAATTTTTGATCTTCTTCACTAAGCGACTGCAGGGAGAGAGAACCAACCTTTTTACCATCCCAAACCAATTTCTTCAGAAATTTCTGATCACTGTCACTCAGATCAGCAATCTTTAATTTTACTGGTTTCTTATCCTTCTTCCTAAGCAGGATCACTTCAATCTTTCCCTGCTGGTCCAACGATGCATGGATCACATTACCAGATCGGGAAGTCCACTTGCGTCCCTTTTCTGCTTCCTTATGGGCCTGGGAATTTTTTTCCATGACAATATATGCTTTTTCATTTTCAACTTTTACATAACGGCCCTGATATATGGTCCCTTTTTTTGTTTTCCACTCTCTCGACCTGGAAAGTTCCCGGACAGCATTTTCTTTCGCCTTTTTCTGATCCTTTACACTGGTACCATATTCCGTAAGCACTTTCCTATTCAGGCCGAAAGTGTTGCTCCAGTACAATACTCCGCTAGAAGCCGGTATAACCAGGTGTTTGCGGCTGTAAGTATTTTTCGCTTCAAAATCGACCCCAACATCCATGTAATTAATCTGACCACCAAGCGCATGGGTATCAAACTTAAATCCCAGTCCATAGACACCCTCGAGCGGATGCCCAACTCCTGAAGCAATTCTAGTGGTGGTTACACCGGGAATGATAATATAAGTACTGGCAATATCATTGGAGATCCCAAGGTTTAGATTTTTTGACAGGTGCCGATATAGACCCAGAACCGGCAGGCCAGATTCCAAACGAAACGCTAGGCTGCCTGTCTTCTGCCGGATGAAGGCAGTCATGGCGGTAGAAACGTCAAATTGGGAATTTGTCCACCAGAACGCATCTCTTGCGTCCTTAAAACTTCGTTCCTGGAGTACATTATCTAGTGTACTAAACATTTCCAGTTCGGAGAGGTCCCTCCGGCTCACATCTTTCCATTTATATTCCCTGGACATAAGATGCTCAACAAGAGATTGATCCATTTTTTCTACCTGATCCATTAAGAAGGACTGATATTCCCCCATCTGATAGTTCTTGGCTTTCAGTTTTTTAAGTTCAACTGCATCAGGCATAAGAGCCATATGGATAATGATCGAATGAGATGCCTGGATCGTATTGTCTTCGTATTTATCAGTTTCTATCAGCTTGTTAATGTATGCTTCGATGAATTCACTGTTCACGATAGGGTCCGCCACTTCCCAATAGAGCGATGCACCCTGCGAGAAAATCACCGCTGTCCACAATGAAATAAAAGTCCCGGCTATTTTCCTAGTTATCATAGTATTCGAATTCATTATCAGAGACTGTTTGCTTTTTATACTTATCTATCACCTTAATCTTAATCGTGGTTGTGGTCCCAAACTGCGGTTCATCCATCTCAAAGCTGTATTTTACTACTCTCCTGTTTCCTACTCTCTTCTCCTTCTGCTCTTCTTCAAGCCGTCCATATACACCAGACAACGGAACAACCTTATTTTTCCCATTCTTATTGCCATATGTTGTTACAGTCAACAGCATATTATTGGTACGTTTCCCCAAACGTTTAAAGGTAAGCTTAGGCGGCGGAACTTTCTTCACAGTCAGATTATGTACAAGATTACGGACAGCAACACCATCAACAAATGTTTCCAGTTTAAGCTTCCCTTCCTTTTTAGGAGTTAACTTTGCTCTATATGAATTGTAGACATTCGCCCCCATTGCGGTGCCGGAGACTTTTATGGAGATTCGATCCCGGTCCACATCCTTGACTCTGCTGTCAAAAACATACTGTTCACCAGTATAGATTTCATTTTCTTCCGCGGGTGTACTATATGCTGGGTCTACAACAACAACTTCTGTGCTGGCCAGACTTGATTTTTTATCCTTTGTCCTCAGTCCAACCACTTCAATGGTGCCGTCACTTTTCCCCATTCCTTTAAGGAAAGTCCTGGGCAAGCCTTTTACAAGTTCTTTCACAAGATCCTTGCCTCCTTCTATCGAGACAGAAAAATCCTTGTCCGTGTTCACACCACCAACACTGAAGGGGATTTGCCAGTTAAGACCTCTTAAAACTGTATACTTTTCCTTATCGAAAAGCACAAAAAATTCTGACTGAAGACCATCCATGTAAATAAGCGTCACCGGGGAATCAAATCTCTTTTCAATAGCAAATTTTCCTTCGCGAGAAACTTTTTCATTGATGATATTATAGAGCTTATCAGCAACCTTATAATCACCAAATGCTTCACCCCAGCTATCCACAGTTTTTTCTGAAATATCAGGGATAAATTTTATTCCTAGATTTAAATCATAGGGTTTATTGATATATTCATCACTTACCGATGATAATTTTACATTTAGAGCATATTTTGAGCCTTCCAAGGCTTCATAACTCACAGAATCCAGCTCCCAGATCATAGAATCGTTTATAGCTACGTCTCCGCCAGAACTCACATCAAGTATGGGAGTAGTAAAACTGGGCTCAAATTCAACAGTTCCTTTTTCATATTCCCCATCAAGATCAAACGTTAACTGGTAAAATTCTTCATTTTCAAAGTTTGACTTTACATTATTGATTTGTACCAGTGTCTTAAGCTTATCATCAGCAGCAGTGAGAAGAATATCATTCTGACGCCGCATATATATAGAGAGCTCCCCTTCAATTGCAAAGAGGCTTAGAATAGCACCAAGGTTTATCAGGAAATAAACTTCAACTTTTTTCATAACTTAGAACCTATTTCTTGATGGCCCTGGTAAGGATCTCGTTTACTTCTTTTTTCACTTCGTTGCGGAGTTTCTCATCTGCAAGATTTGATAAGCCTTCGCCCATCTCCGCAACTTTAGTTACCGCAGCTGTCAGTTCTGACAATTCTTTGCTATCCATAGTTGCAACATTTTTGCTGGTTTTCCCGTGACTGTCCCCTCCTTCATCAGCCCCAAGATTATATATACTTTGAGCATAAAAAATAAGCAGAACAAATTCCAGCAAAATGGCAACAATCGATAAGTAGGTCATGACCCCGATATGATCAGGATCAATAGTAGCCACGATTGACCTAAAGCCAACAATCACCAAAAGAAATGCTGCTCCGCCATATACCATAGCTGTTCTGGCATTCATATCTTGTCTAATTTTCATTATTAATTTCCTCTTTTTAAATTTTTTCCAGGGTTAGTGTGAAATTTGCATCAGGTATATCCTGTACCGTGTTAGCATTCGAATCACGAATACCAAATTTTATATAAAACTCATACCTGCCGGGGCTGGTTAGATCGCCGGATTTAACGAAAACCTTTTGGTTAGTAGCATCATTATAATTACTGTTAGAATTATATTCATAAACTCCCGTATGTACATTTTTGCAATATACCTGTAATTGGGTCTGTCCATCTTCGCCAGTATTATTCAGGCCACTGTCTACAGAGTAATGAAACCCGCTAAGAGATGATACGAATAATTTTCCTTCCATTGTGCATTCACCTCGGGCCTGTCGGCTGAGATTGGGATCGACACTATATGTATAGACAACGTCAGAGCTAGAAAATGTATAAGTAGCTTCTACCTGGTTGGTATAAACTGTGCCCGGCACAGTTGTCGTATCTGTAGTATCCGAGTTTTCCCCAGATGAAACGGCTGAAATCGTTTCAGAATTTGCGAGGTCTAAGGTCCCATCTTCTGATTGGGATGGATTCAGGTCAAATACTTTGGCATATACGTTGATATAGCTTTCATCTTCAATCAAAAAGTCATCTGTGACTATATCAGTTATACTGATACTGAAGGTTTCTGTATCAAATTTACCTAACTGATCCATAATTGTCATTTCAACGGTATTGGCAGCACCAATATCACTCTCGGCTGGGAGTCCACTTAAATTCCCGCTAGCATCCCAGGAAAGCCAGGCAGGATGAGAGTTTACAGTAAAGGTTAGATCGTCATTGGGGTTGGGATCATTCCAGGTCACCTGGTGCTCATATAATAGGTTACCTAATGCAGTTGTCAGTCTATTACCTGTGAATGAGGGTTCCTGGTTGCCAATAACGTTAATTGAAAAGTCATACTGCGCATACAAGCCGCCTTCATCCGTGACCACAAGCCGAACATCATTGTTGCCGCCGACATCACTCTGAGCTGGAGTTCCTAAAATAACACCATCACTCTCCCAGGAAATCCAACCTGGTTTTGCTGCGACTGTGAATACCAGGTTATCACCTGCATCAGGATCAGCCCAGTCTATATCAAACCCATAGGGGAAACCTTCATTAGCAGATGTTGGGATGTCGTAGGTGTTTGTAAAGCCTGGTTTTTCATTAGCATTCATTACAGAAATTATAGCCTCAAAATCACCTGATAATTTTTCAATACTATCGTCAGTCGCCCTGATAGAAACAGTTAAATCACTGGATTGGTTACTAGAAATGAGCGCTTCATAATCAATGGCATCGGTATTTAGTTTTAATACCCAATCGTTCTCCACTTTTGCGACGGAAAAGGCTGATGAAATTGGCGTCTGATCAACAATTATAAACGAATGCTCGTCATCTGGATTCTCATCTTCAACATTGAGCGATCCTAGAGGAACGCCGGATTGGCTATTCTCATCTAACTTTCCTTTGCCCTGCTCCCCTACATACCCTTCATACCAATTAACACTACCATTTATCGGGTTTTTCTGATCCAGGTCTTTATAATTACCTGGAAAGGCAATACTGGCATCATCACAATTCATGATGGAGATCGCTACAAGACTGGCGATGAAACAAATGAAATAATTCTTCATAGTATTCATTTATGACATATCAAGAAAAAATTATGATGATATGTTTTATTCATTTTTCTTTAGATCCCTACTCTTCTCTTCTTCTTCTCTTTCTTGTATCTTAAAATAGAATTATGTACCAGCAGATATTATATATTTTTTCTTAATATATGACTACGGCAATGCCACGTATAACTACTCATATCATTAATTTAGACTATGGAGGTGCATGGCAAGATTTTCTGTTTTGCTTACACCAAGTTTTCGTCGAAGCCTGTAACGATGGCTTTCAACAGAACGGACGGAGAGATTCATTTCTTCGGCAATCTCCCGGGTGTTGTACCCAGCCTTCAGATAGCTGCAAACTCTGAACTGGGAAGAGCTTAGGTCTGGGAATGCTATGGTCAATGCCTGGATAAAAGACCCCTGACTTTTGGAGAATTCAGAAAAGAAATTAACCCATGTATTTTCAGAACTCATTGTTGATTTTATGAATTCTACAAGAGATAAATGGTACGGCAAAAATACGCAATGGCGATTTTTTCCGTATTGAAAACAGAAAGGGGTTACGCCTGGACGTCTTTAGAAATATCTATAGAGTGTAGAAAAGTGACCAGGTCAATACTGCGGTCCAGGTTCAGTTTTTTTCGTAGTCGATAACGCCTGCTTTCCAGGGCCCGCACGGAAAGTCCCGTAAGCTCGGCCATCTCTTTTGTATTCTGGTTCATGCGCAAGTAGGAGCAGATTTTTAGATCGGATGAGGTCAACTCAGGATAATTGTCTACCAGCGTTTCCAGGAGTCCAGGATAGACAGATGCGAATTTTTTTTCGAATTCTTTCCAGTCTGTATCCGCATCAATAGTTGATTTTAGCTGGGAACGCAAGCTGCGGAACGTTTTTTGCTCTTCTTTTGACAGCAGATTTATATGATAGTCCACTTCCTTCTTTAGGGTATGTAAAAGATCATTCTTTTGAACAATATATGCAGACATGGAACTCAGTTCCCGCTCTTTGGCATTCAGCTCTGTACGGGTCATTTTTGACTCCTGCTCAGCAATACGCCTTTGCCTATTTGCTGTCTGTTTTTCCTGGTTCATAATCCGCTTTTCCTGCTGTGATGCGATATGCCTGCTGCGAAAATTCAGGACCAAAAGGACCAATATGGCAAATCCAAATATAGTCATCATCAGGTTTCTCTGGACCCGTGCCTTTTCCCGATTCAGGTCCTGTTGTTTGGCGCGCAGGGCAGTCTTCAACTCTAAATTTTTCAGCATGTCATTCATTTGAACTGACATCTGCCGTTCTTTCAAGACAATGATACGGTCTGCTGCCGCATTTGCGCTCCCGTAATCGCCAATCGTGTCCAGGAGTTCTTTTTTCTTTTCCAAAAGACTAAGCTCCTGCCCTATCAGCCCTTGTCCAGCCGCTTTTATCAGGCCCTTCTGCAGATACCAAAGGGCGGAGTCAGGCTCATTTAATAGCATGAAAGACTCTGCATTAAGGGCCATGAGCTGGATATAATCCCTGGGCAAGGACTTATAATATTCTTGAGCTCTCTTGTAATAAATAAAAGCCTTAGCTGGCTGGCTCAGACTTATTTGCAACTCGCCTCGGTATTCCTGGCTCTTGCCGGCATAGCGCAGAGATAACTGGGGATTGATCTCTTCTTCCCAGTTCTGGCTTTCACTCTGCTCATCATCTGGCAATTTATAGATCAGGGAGATAGAGTCTGCCCGGTTAAAGTATTCAACGGATGAATCGAGCTTACCCCATTCCAGGTACAACTGGCCAATACTCAGGTAGGAATGGGCCAGGTCCAATGGTTTTCCCAATTCCCTGCGGACCTCCAGGCCCTGCTGAAAATGGCCCAGGGAATTGGCAAAATTATTCATGCCCTGTTCAATCAAACCCAGGTTGTTCTGGGTTACAGCCTGTCCTGCCAGGCTATTGTTTTTATTGATTTCAAAATAATAGTTTGAAAATACATCGTAGGCTTCAATGTATTTTATGCGGGCTTCTTCCATCAGGCCTTCTTGGAAATAAACATTACCCATGTTCACCATCAACCAGGGAAAACCTTTCAAACGCCCAATTTCATCAAACTCCCTTTCAGCTTCCATAAAATACTCCAGGGCCTGTACCGGTAGACTTTTATGCATGAAAATTTCACCAAGGATTGAGAATACAGAAGCAATGGTGCGGTTGGGCCGGCGTTCTGGATAGAATTCCAGAATTTCATAGGCAAACTGGATCGATTCGCGCGGATAGGAGAATTTCATCACCTGGAGTGAATCAACCAGTTTTTCGCCATCGGATCCAGCGATCTGGTTTTGATCAGGGTCGGCCCGATTCAATCCGGACAGGGTCAGGATAAAAATAAAAAAGTAACGAATGTGAGTAGTCAATGCAGTAGTAATATTTTCCCAGTAGGGAAACTAAATACTGCGGAGTATCACTGCAAAAGGATATAATTAACTGTCTGTCAGCTGCTCAAACAATCCCAGGGACTGCCAGCGGTCAATAAGTTCCCCCACCTCTTTCAGGTATTCCTGAAAAATGCGCTGCAGGATAAGCTTTTTCTGATTGACGCTCTCGTCTCCATTAAGACTGGCTTCTTTCAAAGCCTTCAGGGCCAGTTTTATCCCATTCTGTTCTGCCAGGATCCGGGATACCGGTTCATAGACACAGGCCTGTACCATTGTTCCGTTCTTTCCTTTGTCTACCTCGATGAGCGTGCTTCTTTCCATCATCTTCGAGATTCTGGAATGGGTGGATCGCTGGCTTATATTCAACTCTTCTGCCAGGTCTTTCACTGAAACCGGGCTGGGATAGCGGCCGTAGACTTCCGCGAGAATCAATATTGAAACATCATCCGTATGAACTTTATCGGACACGTTGGTCTTTGGTTTTATCACGGTGAATGGTACTTTAAATAAAATTTGTTATACTTAATATTAAAAAAGATAAGAAAAATTTATACTACTGCATCAGCACGCATTTAATCATACAGAGCATTGATTTAAATATACCCTCATCTGCCCCTCAAAAAAATGAGGGGTATTTTACAGGGATGAAATTATTATTTCAATAATACCATTTTCTTCGATATCCAGTCCCCTCCTGCCTGGACCGTATACAAATAAACGCCGGCGGCAACGGGCTGACCCCGGTCGTTGGCAGCATTCCACAGGATTGACCTGGTGCCAGCGTCCTGCCTTTGGTTGACCAGGGTGCAGACTTTATTGCCAACCATATCATATATATCTACCCGTACATGATTTGCCTCCAGCAGACGATAGCTGATGGTTGTCGCCGGGTTGAACGGATTGGGATAGGCCTGTGATAAGGCAATTTTTTTTGGCAGGGCAGCAGGCGCTCCCGCTGACAGGACTCCGCGGTCAGTTGAGTAAATGTATTCACACCGCCTGCGGGGCAGCCAGTTCTCACTACGCCATTTGGATTGCACTGTTTCTGTCAGCAAGCCATTATCAGAATACGTATTCTCCCGCAAGGACACATTCACCCACGCATCAGTACTGTCCTTTTTTTCCAGCAGGACCTGTACCGGGTTCTGATTATCGTCATACCCTACCGATGCCCTGGCTTTATCAACCCAGGCGGAATCGGTCCACTTGTAAACTAGTTTTTCCGACAAGGCGGCATTGTCATTATAACTGTATATTACTCTGTGCCTTGGGGTCCAGGTACTGTCGCGCCATTTGTATGTGACTTTTTCCGTCCGGTCACCAGCATCATTATAACTGAGCTCCTGGACGGCCCGATCCACCCAGGTGCTGTCGCGCCATTTAGATATGGTTCTGTTCACGCACAATTCCCCTTCATATTCCAGAGCAGTTTCCTTCCTGTTCCGCCACAGGTCCTGGCGCCACTTCTGTTCCACTTTGGACATAAGCAGGCCGCCGTCATTATAACTGAAATTGATCCTGTACCGGTTTCTCCAGGCATCATTTCTATACGCCTGATTGGTTGTGGTTGCAGGGTCACCATTTTCATTATTTTCAAAGACAGTCATTCCTTTTAAGGACCATTCACCATCCCGGTATTTGTAGCTGTCTTTCTGGGACAAATAACCATTATCATCGTAGGTCTTTACTTTTTTAGCTTTATTGACCCAGGCACTATCCCGCCAGGCCTGTACAACTTTTGTATCATAATCTACGGCGGTGCGGCTGGATATATTTTCATACTCATCATTGATCAAATCATTGAGTTTGTCATCTGCAATAAGAACACTTGCTGATAAGACACCAATTGTTACAATGGTACATCTGTTTACGGCCTTTAACATGACCAGACTCCTTCTATTAAAATAAGATTGCGTATATTACTACAGACCCATGAATGATTAAATAGTTAAAAAACTTTTAATTCTACTTATTGAAAGCTTCATGGAGCCAGGGGCGTGTCTTCACAATGGCGGCAGCATCAGAAAAAGACCCGCATATCTGCGGCCATATTTATCGCGGAAGCTGAATTCTCCAATCCTCCAGATTGGGAGACACCCAGGTTGATATGGATTGGTCCCATTTTCAGGCCCAGGCCCGCACCTGCATAAAATCCGTCCATTCCTCCGCCTGCGATTCCAATTCTCAGGGGCAGGAACTTATCAGGAAAGAATTCAGCACCAATGGAAATCCGGGGATCTATATCACCAATAAATTCTGTTTGTACCAGCTGCTGTAATGCACCATGGATCATAACCAATTGATGGGGCCGGTAGCTGAATCCCAGATTAATTCGCGCCGGGACAGGGACGCGTTTTGCTTTGTCTAGATAGGTAGTATCCAGTATAGTAAAGGTTTTTTTCAGAGAATCAATCTGGGTATTATCATAATCCTGCAATTTTTCAATATCCAAATTAGATAAATGAATTTCCTGGATATTGTGTATTACTTCTACTTCGCTGCTGCGGAGACTTCCTCCAATTCCCATAATAGAAATCTGAGCAGATAGCTGTTCATTGACCTGACTGTACAGTCCCATATCCAGCCCGATGCCCGCCGCGGGAAATCCATAGGCAAAATGCATATCAGATTCTACTACAACACTGTCTGTACTTGTGGTGAGTGTGCCAGAGAAAGATTGCACCTCCCCAAAACCGCCGGAAAGAATACGCAGGCCAAATCCAATATAGGTTTTGAAGGGCGATTTAAGCGTCTTAAGCTGCTTGCCAAAAGAGAATACACTGGCGTTTGCCGCCAGGACCCGGGTGTCAAAATCCGATATATCCACAGGCTGGTTAAAAAACACACCATTAAAAACCGCTTGAAACAGGGGTTTTGGCAAAATAGCTTTCTGGTATATATCCAGATCCAGGAGAGAAAAACCATACGAATCATAACTCAAACTGAGTATTGAAGTGTTCAAACCACTGAATTCCATGATGCCCCCTGACGGAATGGAAGCAAGCAGGCTGGTCTTCAGCCCCGGGTTATCCACCATATCCGCACCGGCATAGGTATTGATCCAGTCTGCATCGAGTACATTATTCCCCAGGTGAAAAGTGAAACCCAGAGGGATAGTCATGGTAAAACGGGGCACATCCTTTTTCACAAGGCGTTTCTGGTCCATCACAATAAAGGCATCAGGGGATACGCCCATGGATACAATACTGTCCTTCAGTATCTGGGCTTCTAATTTGCTGGGGAAACCGCCTACCCGATACTTGTACAGAGAATCTATAAAAACGACCTCGCTTTTCAATCCTTTCAGCAGTTTCCTGTTCCTTTTCTTAAAGGCCTTCAAGGTATCTTTCTTAGCGGTAGCGATCAGCTGGACCAGATGATGTTTCCTGGGAATATGGATAATTTCTCTGGTGGTATCGGGGATGATCTCATGATCTTTATATTCACTGGGCAGGCTGCTGGCAAAATTAGAAGCGGACAAAATATCCGTAAAATCCTGTGTCTCCAGGGCATATACCGAGTCCGTTTTCTGCACGATATAGTTATGCATTGGCCCGGTTTTTATCAATTGGTCTTCCAGGATCATAACATCCTGTACATTCTCTGAAACAGCCAGCCGTATGCGGTAAGCAACCATAACAGTTTCTATGGCAGCTGTTGCCATATTTTCACCGGATTGCAATCCCAGGAGAGCCGGGTTAGACTGTATGGCGTGAGTCCCTAGTTTTCCGCCCAGGGCAGCGCCTGCCGTGGCCACATCAACCGGGGAATAAAACAGCTGGGCCCAGCCCATAGAGAACAGCAGCGAACAGATACTGAATCGCACTGCCATCAATCATCTCCGCCATCGTTAAGATCTAAAATGGCTTCAACGCTGATATAAAGCTCTACATCCATGGTGTCCGTTGCCAGGAAACGGGAAGGGCCTTCTTCCCTGCCCAGCAGACCAATGACAGCCTTTACATAATTCCCCTCCCTTGCCAGCAGGCTAAACTTTGATTCATCCAGGTTCACACTATCCAATCCAGCCGCATCTGCCTGGATACCCACCTTGGTCAGGGTATCTGCAGTACCATTCTCGAATCCAGTGGTATCGGTTGTCACCAGGACGGCAATATCGGCACCAAATTCAAATTTATTTTGATAATCCAGGAAAACCCGGGCGCTTTCAACTGCATCCGCCGCAATGCTTTCCAGTTCTTTAGCATCCACCTCAATACGGCTGTTTTCATTTATTTCAAAGGCCAGGGGTGCTGCCATGATCAGGCTGCCGCTAATGGTATCTGCTGTAGTGACAGAGCCATATTCTTCCAGGGAGCCAACTTCCGCCGTTCCGGAAGCCACGATTCTATTGGGCTGAATGTTGATCAAGTGCTGGGCACTGTCGATAGAAAATAGCGGTTGTTCAATAATATTCACCTGTTCAATCCTCTTCACCACCGATTCACCTGTTTCATCGTTGAACGAGGCCAGCTGAAGGTCCAGGAAAACAGGCAGTGCAATATTGGATTGAAAAGCGAAATTCATTTCAATCTGGGCAAATTCCAGGTTCTCCAGTTCAGCAGGCAGGTTAATTTCCTGCTCTACCGTATCGATGTCCACTGTCACCGGGTCAACATATCCGCTCACAGCGGCGAAAGACAGGCTGTCAATCATAACCTCGATGGCAATGGACTGCCCAAAAGACAGGGTCATTTCTTCATCAGAGGGGATATCAATGGCGGAAACATAATGTACAGCCTGGGAATCAGCCTCCAGATCCAGGTCCAGCAGGTACCCGCTCAAATCAATGGTCACGTTCAGGGGGTCTGTGGTCAGGGCAAAGGACGTATCAAGAGAATTCCCGTTTTTGGTGAATTCCACTATAGTAAAATTCACCACAGCTTCAATACCAATGCCGTTGGTCATGGACAGGTTCATGTTTCCGGATTGCAGTGTGGCCTGGTCTACCCTGGTGGCGTTATCCAGGGTAATGGTGCTGGAATCTACCATGGCTTCCTGGTTCAGATACCCTTGGAACTGGGAAAAAGTAATGTCCGAACCTGGTTCAGGTCCTTCCAGCCGGATATGGACCACGATACTGTCCTGTGCTGTAACAGGGATCAATTCATCACCAGAGTCTACGGTAAGTACGCTGTAGCTGTAGGTTACAGACTGATCATCAGCGTCCATCACCAGTGCATGATCAGCCATGCTGGTCTGATCCAGGATATCTGCTGTATTTCCGGGAATCTCCAGACTGGTTTGAAAAGCGGTACCTGAGGGTGTCTCAAGGGAAGGGATGGCAATATTCAAGCTGCTGCCAAGAGCCATATAATTGTCCACTTCGATGATCAAATTACCGGACTGAATGCTGGCCCGGACCACCTTATTGGAATCCGGCTCCAGGGTGATGCTGCCCTCTTCCTCAATCGATTGCTGCGGGATCCTGGCCGTAGCAGCAGCTACTTCCATTCCCGTACCCCCAATGGTCACCTGGAAGCTGGAATTTTTGGCTTCTTCATCAATCGTAATCTGAATACCGGATGTTCCCTGACAGTTACCCGATACCTGCACCAGGATATTCCCCGGCAGTGTCATACCGGTCAGATCCATTGTTTCGGAGGCACTGCCGTCGTTGGCATCGATAATACTATCAAACTGGATTGTTGCGCCGGGAATATCTGTGGTATCTGATTCAATCACCTGCCGCAGTTGAACAATTACCGGCGGCCCCAGGGGAATAACCATATTGTTTTCAATGGTAATCTGAAGTTCCCCGCCGGAAAATTCTGCGTACCCGAAATCATCAAAGGAAAATGGCTTCACAATGGGGGCAATCTCGAAAGCGGGAATAGCCACCAGACCGTCAGGCACTTCTTCGATCGCCGGGTAAATATTTCGAAATATGAAAGGATCCGTGCCGGATGGATCAATATCATTCAGTGTGATGGCGCCTACCGCTGAAGAAATTATTTTTTCTACACCGGCCACGGTCACATCATCCACGCTCTGGGTAAAACTGGTGGAGATGGGGTCAATCTCCAGGCGGTCACCCACTTCCACTTTTTCAATGGTGATTTCTTTATGGTAAACAAAAATGGAGTCCGTTGCAGTCCCATCCTCGAAATAGTGGTCCAGCCCTTCAATGGTAATCAGGGAATCCTCCGCCAGTGTCTTGAGGGTTATTTCCTGGGTAACCAGGGGGATTTCCAGTGTAGTGGTCCAGCGCAGGTAATTTCCTTCTTCCGGCAAATCCAGCGAACAGGAAAAAATGGAAAGAATTGCTGCGAGGAATGTAGCTTTAAATTTCAATGAGTATGTGGATATTGATACCGTAAAACTAAAACAATGTTTTGCCTCTCCACAAATAAAAAACCCCGCTGCTTTAGGGGTCTTGATAACAGGAAAAAGGTTAGAGCCCTTTTGGTATTTTTTGCCGTAATCGGTTTAGTAGATAAAGTCTGAGCACGTATAATATAAACCTATCTAATTTTCAGATTGCGCTTTGCTGACCCATTAAACAAAAACTAATACTGTGAGCAGAAATATATTACAATTGTTACTCTTTTTCATTTTTACTTCCATTATCATATCTTGTGGGGAAAAAAACGATGCAAAAGATACTGCCCCAATGCCCCAGGATACGGCTGTGGTAGACCTGCACGGCCTCCTGCAGGTAAGCGGAAACAGTATTGTAGATAAAAACAGCGAGCCAGTCTCTTTTGCCGGAAATAGTTTTTTCTGGAGCAATGACAACTGGGGCGGAGAACGATACTATACACCTGAAGTGGTTTCCTGGCTCAAAGAGGATTGGCATACAACCATTGTTCGGGCATCTATGGGCGTGGAAGACCCCGGCGGTTATCTTGATAATAAAATGGTAAACAAAAACCGCGTAAAAACCATTGTTGATGCTGCAATAGAAGAAGGTCTATACGTTATCATTGACTGGCATTCCCACCACGCGGAGGATAATACCAGCGAAGCAGTACAATTTTTCCAGGAAATGGCGGCGCTCTACGGTGGATATGATAATGTGATCTATGAGTTATACAACGAACCCCTGGATATCTCCTGGAGCAATATAATAAAGCCCTATGCAATTGCCGTCATATCTGCCATTCGTGCCATTGACCCCGATAACCTTATTGTTGTGGGAACGCCTGAATGGTCCCAGAGGGTCGACCTTGCAGCGGCTGATCCGATAACAGGATTCCCCAATATTGCCTATACTCTGCATTTCTACACCGTCCACCACCAGCAATGGCTCCGGGACAGGGCAACTGCAGCACTGAACGCCGGTATTGCACTATTTGTTACAGAATGGGGTTCTATTGGCTACAGCACCGTAGATCCTGAAGCGGATAAATGGATGACCTGGTGCTTCGACAATAAAATAAGCCACTGCAATTGGGCCGTCAACGATAAAGAAGAGGAGTGGTCCATACTGGTTCCCGGTGCCAGTACAACTGGCGGCTGGAGTGATGATGACCTTACGGATGCGGGGAAACTGGCAAGAAATATTATCCGGAATTGGCCGGAATAAGATATTACACAAACAAAAAACCCCGGGTGACCGGGGCTTGATGTTCATCCTTACTCAGGATGTGTGTAGTTATTTCTTATGCTGATCACGGATCTTACGTGCAAACAGTAATCCGCCTGCACCTAAAAGCCAACCAATCCCAGTAATAGGTCCCTGATCAGGAGCTCCAGGCATACCAGGCGCCTGTGCCATCACCGTTGAAATCAAACCTAATGCTGTAACCACGATGCTATATAATCTGTGCTTCATAATTCTCTCCTATTTTAAGTATGTGATCTTTTGATTCAAAACTTCTTTTCCATTAATAACCTGGACAATGTAAATACCAGCTGCTGCTGTATAACTCGGATTCCAGGATAAACTATGGTAACCAGCAGGCATTACTCTGTCTACCAGGGTACTGACTTCCCGACCAGACAAATCATAAACCTTCACCAACACTGACCCAGTCTCAGGGATACTATAGCGTATCGTAGTACTGGGATTAAATGGATTGGGATATGCCGACTGTAAAGTGAATGCATCTGGCAATACTGCTTCATGTGAAGCTGCTGTAGCAGATGACATAAACATCGTAAACTGTGATTGGCCTACAAGCGGATAACTGCCAACAACGTTCTCTTCAAGTTCAAAACCATCCTTATCTGCTAAGGTAAAGGTATACTCATCAATCTCATGAAGGTTGATAATAACGTGGGTCTCATTGTTCATCATTACAATGTTCATTCCCTCAGGAACATCAGATAAATCCCAGGTCATGGTAACAGTCTCCGATACAGGATCAAAACCACTATCTGTAGCCTCAAGATGCATTACATCCAGATCAACACTAAGATCGGCATTAAAATCATAAGGCAGGTTATTAACAGCTATTGCCTCATCACCTACATAAAACATACTCACCAGGTGATCATTGTGTGAAAGGGGCAGTAGCCGGTATGCATCTAAATGATCCATACCTAAATCACCAGTAAGATTAAAACTCATAAATACTTCACTGACCTTATCACCACTTGTAAAGGCAATAACTCCACTGCCTTCAGACTCCACTGCAGTACGGTAGTTGGTCCCTGTACCAGCTGATATACTGTTTTCTGTAAAGGTATAACTCGTAGCACCTGCAGCCGCATAGGAGAAAAAACCCTGGAAAGGAGCAATAAGTCCATCTGCAATGTCACCTCCATTTTCGGTACCATTGTGGCTCTTATAGGCATCTGCAGCACTGTCCCAGATGTAAACAGGACCATATCCTGAGTTCTCTATTGCTAACTGCTGGATGCTTAGGGAGTATCCATAAGGATTACCCAGGAGGTTCCAACTGTCTTCATTGGTTGCAATCGTTATAAGAGGTGTGTTTTGGGTGCCATCAAGGGTAAGGGTAACTGGCAGGTCATCGGTACCATCAAAATCTGTATCAGCGAATACATAGACTAATACCCCGCTGCCTGCTGTGTAATTATCTGTGGTTAAATCTGAAAGGGCATTCCAGCTGTTGTTCCAGGTCCATACATTAGGATCTACATCAGGATTATCAGAACCGGTCATACCTTGGGTATAAAGCTCTTCCAGTAAATCTCCATAGACGGC
>Ga0208411_1000803_pt1 | contig 22998 bp, 18 predicted proteins | sample ETN01SmetaG_4_FD_185793 | JGI IMG/M metagenome (GOLD analysis project Ga0208411, IMG submission 185793) | Marine microbial and viral communities from oxygen minimum zone, Eastern Pacific Ocean - ETNP2014F12-01SV261 (SPAdes) (version 2) | ecosystem: Environmental > Aquatic > Marine > Oceanic ... | reverse complement strand
GTGCAGGTCAGAAGATGCGTCTTGGTATTGAAAAATTGGGGATTCAGACCCATAACCTTGTGGCTGATGTTTAGTACTTAAACAACCAGGTTAAATATTTAGGATTTTGTGCTACTTAATGGGAAATAACAGAAGGGAGAGGTAGGGAAGGGAAGGGAAGAAGGTATTTGCTAGTTCTGTAGAATATATTTGTAAATGACTGCATCACTTCTTTTGTCAAGATGCTTTAGGGATTCAAAAGTGAAATGATTGCTGACTTGTGAAGGTAGTGATAAGCTCCGGCGTTGAGTTCATTTTTACAAAACGAAAAAACTGTGATGGTTTCAAGACAGGGAGTTGATTTCAAGCTTCACTGCTCTTGGAATTCTGGTAGCAACTTGGTCTTGTAGTTACTTTTACAGGCACCGCGATAGTAACAATTTTAAAAAATTTTCGTCAGAAAAGACTAATTTATTTAGCTCTTGCAAACTTGGTTTGAACTGGATTTTAAAAAATTTTCTACGTCTAAACGATCTGGAATAGGCTCAACGGCTCCAATACCGGTAGTAGAAAGAGCAGCTGCAGCATTAGCATATTGAGCTGACTCCAATGGATTGCCGTGTCTTAGCCATTCAGATAAAAAAGCCCCATTAAAACTGTCCCCTGCTCCAGTTGCATCGACTGTTTCCACTACTTTTCCATTAATTTTGTGGCAACTGTCTTTATTTGCTACAAGAACGCCCTCTGATCCAAGTTTTAATGCTACTAATTTGGCACCGTTTTTCAAATAATAGTCGACAATGTCAGTTGGCTCTGTTAACTCAGTCAGAATAATTGAATCTTCTAAACTTGGGAAAAGAAAATCTGAAAAAGGAATAGTTTTTTGAATAGTTTCCCTTGCTTGTTCTAAAGACCAAAGTTTCAATCTAAGATTCGTGTCGTAGGAAATGAGCACATCATTTTTATTGGCAATTTGAATGGCAGCATTTACGGTATTGTTTGATGAGGTACTTATTGCTTGGCTAATTGCAGAAATGTGTAAAACTTTGGCAGAGGCGATGTAAGTATAGGGCAAATGTTCAGGAGTTATTTGGCTGGCGGCTGAATCTTTACGAAAATAACTAAAGTTATGACCACTTGAATCATGTGTCACAAAATATATGCCAGTTGAGGCATCTTGAATTTTACTGACATGGGCGTGATTAACTCCTTCTTTTTGCCATAATTCTAGTAATTGATCCCCAAAAAGGTCATTACCGACTAAACTTAAGAATCCTGCTGCACTCCCTTGTCTGGCAATAGATACAGCGACATTAGATACATCCCCTCCAAAGCTGGAATAAAATAAGCGCGGATCTTTTTCAGGAAGCTGGTTCATCTCAATGAGGGCTTCTCCTAGACAAACAATTTCTGGAACCATTAGAAAATTTTATGATGAATATTTTGTCGCTTGTTGTATTATCTCTAAACTGATTTTCAATATTTTTCTACGTTCTCCCTGTTGAATAAGTGTTTCATTGACCAACACTCCACCAAGTCCGACACAGATTGCCCCACTTTCTAAATACTCCTGCACTTCGTTCGGTTTGATTCCCCCTGTGGGGATAAGAGGTACTCCAGGAAATATTGAAGATAATGTTTTGATATAAGTTGAGCCCCCCATAAGACTCACCGGGAAAATCTTGATCGCATCAGCTTCTGCTTCCATTGCTAAATGCAATTCAGTTGGAGTACAGGCGCCCAAAATACATGGAATATCATATTGATGACATATAGCAGGCAAATCAGGAACTACACAAGGTGAAACAATATATTGAGCACCGGCTTCAATACATTTTTTTGCTTGATTAACAGAAGTTACCGTTCCAGCACCGATCAAAGTATCTTTTTTTGCTGTCAGTTGAACAATTATATTAATTGCATCGGGTGTGGTAAGAGTGATTTCAAAGGTTCGGAATCCAGCCTCTCTTAACCACAGAACAGCAGTAACTGCATTTTCGGTCTCCTTTGTTCTTATTACAGGAATAACTCGTAACTTGGACAATTGCTCCAAGACTATGTTTTTATTTCCCATACTAATTTTCTGTAAAATGTTTTTTAAATATTATGACAAAAACAGACAAAATATTTGTCCATATCGTTAGGTAGAAAATATAAATTTATTGTGTCGGGCTTAAAATATGATTCAGTCAACTATTAACAAAATGCAGATTTACCAGTTCCACATAGTACCATCCTCCAATCTATTTACAGGCAGATAACACCGTTTGTATGGATATTTTGCGGCAATTTTTTCATTTATATCAACGCCATGTCCTGCAGTTTCTCCGGGATACATATAGCCGTTCTTGAAAGAATATGAGTGAGGAAAAACTGCATTTGTTTCTTCCGAATGTCGCATATATTCTTGAATACCAAAATTCGGAACCCATAAATCGAAATGTAAGGCAGCTCCCATGCAAATTGGTGAAAGGTCGGTTGCACCATGACAGCCTGTTCGGACATGGAAAAGAGAAGCAAAATCAGCGATGCGTCTTAGATGAGTTATACCTCCTGCGTGTACTACCGATGTCCTGATATAATCTATGAGTTGTTCTTCAAGCAATTCTTTACAATCCCAAATAGTATTGAAGATTTCTCCTACTGCAAGAGGTGTAACGGTATTTTGGCGAATGGTGCGGAAGCCTGCTTGATTTTCTGCAGGAACGGCATCTTCCAACCAAAACATTCGAAACGATTCTAAATCTTTTCCCAAACGTGCAGCTTCAATCGGAGTTAGTCTGTGGTGAACATCGTGTAATAAATGTGGTTCATTTCCAAAAGTATTTCTTAAAGTGTCAAAAAGTTTTGGGATACTATCCAAATATTTTGTTGTAGACCATTCATTTTCAGTAGGTAAATCTGAATCTGCTGGTTCGTAAAACATTTTATCTTTCGATACTCCGTAAGTGCTTTTTAATCCTGGAATTCCAGTTTGCGCCCGAACTGCAAGATAACCATCATTTAAAAATTTTCCTACTTCATCTACAGTCTCTTCAATACTGTCACCATTTGCATGACCATATACCATAACGCCAGATCGACTTTTTCCACCTAATAACTGATAAAGAGGCATATTTGCAGCTTTTGCTTTTATATCCCATAACGCCATATCTACGGCAGATATTGCTGTCATCGTTACAGGCCCCTTTCGCCAATAGGCTCCGCGATATAAAAATTGCCAAATATCTTCTATCTGATGAGGATCTCTACCTACCAACATTGGCACAATATGATCCTTTAAATATGAAGCTACAGAAAGTTCTCTACCGTTTAGCGTTGCGTCTCCTACCCCATACAAACCTTCATCTGTGTATATCTTTAAGCTTACAAAATTTCTTCCCGGACTGGTAATTATTACCTTGGCCTCAGTTATTTTCATGGTATCTCCAAAAAATATCGGTTTGCTATTATTTTATTATGATTGATCAGCATATTTAATATTGTGTATTACAGTTATTAAGATTGTTAAGAACATTTAAATATTTTCTAATTTCCAGTTTCCTAAACGGACTTTCTCAACAATAGGTTTTTGAAGTCCCATCTGCCACGTCACCTGTGATTGTAAACTTCCGATAAGCAGTGATTCTGGAAGACCAATGAGACGTCTAGGTTGTTCAGATGCCCAGCGGATTACTTCATCGAAGGGCGCTCCGTGCCAATCGACCACATTGGCCACGCATTCGGACAGGGTTGTTGCTGAACCTGCAAGCATTTTGGTTCCTGGGATATAGACAATATCTTCTTGTTGACGCTCTATATCGGCTTGCCCTAATGAATAACGTCCGGGAAGTGCGGCTGAACAGGAGGTGCCGTCAGTCACCAGAATCGTCCTCGATGATTGTTTTGCCCGAAGGTAAACTCTAAGTACATGAGGCTGCTGGTGAACCCCGTCAGCAATGAAGCTGGCACTAAAACGATCTTCTGCCAGTTGACCTAGAATGGGGTTATCTTTTTTCGGTAAAATTTGAGCTATACCATTACCCAAGTGGGTTGATAGTGTAACTCCGGCATCTGCCGCCCTCAGTAACGTGTCACGATCTGGATTGCAGTGCCCGATGGCTACGGCTATACCTTTTTCGACCAACTTCGGTATTAAGTCCAACACACCTTTAATTTCCGGAGCAACAGTAATAAGTGTAATTCGACCTCCAGCTGCTTCTTGAAGTCGTTCAAAATGATCCCACGTAGCAGGTCTCATCCACTTAGTAGGATGGCATCCACAGAATCCTTCTTCTGGATTAAGAAATGGACCTTCCAGATGATAACCTGGTATCATTGCCTGAGCTAGTTTAGAAGCGTTTCGTCCTTTTTCCAGAGCATGAAAGCATTGAATTTGCCAGTCTTCACTCCCGGTAATAACTGTAGGCAGACATGTCGTAACACCTGTACTAAGCATAGTAAAAAGGGATTTCTCAAATTCTTCTGGCATCAAGGTTGGATCATTATAATCCACCCCAGCAAATCCATTGACCTGCAAATCGCAAAGTCCTGAACTGATAACTCTAGTAGCTCTTTTCCATATTTCAGGTCCCGCTTCGACTGGTATCGATTTAAGCAAACCATCTGAATCAGTTAATGGTGGTTTGGATGGATCAAAAATCATTCAACTTGCTTTAATAGAATTATTGTAGATTGGATTCAGTCCACACCTGCTAATTGTAGTTCATCATGTCGATGGCAACTAACAAAATGATTATCAGATACTTGTTTCAATTCTGGGTATTCAATTAAGCAAAGTTCAGTGGCATGAGGACAACGTGGATGGAAATAACAGCCAGATGGAGGATTGGCAGGACTTGGAACCTCACCCTCAAGTGGTGTCATTTTGAAACGTGCACGCGGGTCAGGTACAGGAACTGCTGACATAAGAGCCGCCGTGTAAGGATGTTTTGGTGTATTAAATAGATCTTCCGTTGTTGCGGTTTCGATGATTTTGCCACAATACATCACGGCTACACGATTACAAATGTGTTTGATAACGCTGAGATCATGAGCTACGAAGAGATACGTCAAGTTCAACCGTTCCTGTAGTTCCATCATAAGATTGAGAACTTGTGCCTGCACAGAAACATCCAGAGCTGAAACCGGTTCATCAGTAATTACCAATCTTGGATTCAATGCTAGTGCACGCGCGATAACTATTCTCTGCCTTTGCCCTCCACTGAAAGCATGAGGAAACCGTTGCATATATTCTGGACGTAAACCAACTAGTCGCAATAGTTCTGCAACTCGTTCTGAGCGTTCTTTTCTGTTTTTCAGTCCATTTACCAACATTGGTTCACCAACAAGATCAAGCAGATTCATACGTGGATTCAGAGAAGAGAACGGATCTTGAAAAATCATCTGCATATCACCACGAAGTAACCGCATTTTTTTGTTGGATAAACTATTAAGTTCTACCATTTCCTGATTTGATTTATGAAACCATATTTCCCCTTCTGTGGGCTTAATCGCCCTCAGAATGGAACGGGCAGTCGTGGTTTTACCACATCCACTTTCTCCTACCAACCCAAGAGTCTCTCCTTTCTCAATGAAAAAATTTAGTCCATCGACAGATTTTACCAGTCCCACTGTTTTCTTAAAAAATCCTTTCCGAATAGGAAAGTACTTTTTCAAGCCCTTAACTTCCAAAATCTTGGTGTTAACATCTGGTTTAGGATTCACAATTAACTTTTTTAATTGGGTTAGCAGTATTTAAATTAGGGTTGATCAATAAAATCATGAATTTTAAAACAACTTACTGATTGATGATCTGTAACTGGATGTAAAGCAGGCGTTTTCTGATCGCACAAGCCGGGTATCACATCTTGGCAGCGTTGATGAAACGGACAACCTTTGGGGCGGTGAAAAGCATGTGGGATTGAACCTTCGATAGTGGGCAACCATGAACGATTTACTGTGTTGATGGTTGGAATTGATTTCAACAGAGCTTTTGTGTATGGGTGCTTAGGATTGTGAAAGATATCATCTACAGGGCCAACTTCCATAACTCTTCCTAGATACATCACGACTACATCATCAGCCAACTGAGAGATCACTCCTAAATCATGTGTTATGAAAATAATAGCGGTGTTGTGATCATTTTGAAGTATGCGGAGAAGGTTGAGAATCTGTGCCTGAGTTGTCACATCAATTGCAGTGGTCGGTTCATCAGCAATTAACAATGAAGGTTCACAGACTAACGCCATACTAATCAGCGCCCGCTGCCTCAACCCGCCACTTAATTCCCATGGATACATTTCCATGCATCGTTTCGGATTCGGAACCCCCACTTCGTGAAGGCGTTCTACCGCAATCCGTTGAGCTTCAGAAGAATCAATAGACCTGTGCAACAGAACTGCCTCAGTTATTTGATTACCAATGGTGTGTACAGAACTGAAGGCCGCCATTGGTTCTTGAGGTATCAAAGCTATTTCATTGCCACGTATGGAACGGATTTGTCTGCCCCGTGGTTCCAACTGGGCCAAGTCGATGTACCCCGATTCCGATCTCTCCATAGACTTGGCGCTATGGAACAGAATTTTACCTGAGGTGATGCGTCCTGGTTTTTCTACAATACGCAGAATTGATTTGATCGTGGCACTCTTGCCGCAACCGCTTTCTCCTACAATACCTAAAATTTTCCGAGGGTATATCTTAAAACTAACACCGTCAACTGCTTTAACTGTACCTTCATCAAGCTCAAAACAAGTTTTGAGCTTCTCTACTGATAATAGAGGTTTAACTTCAGACATCCTTATTCGCGGTTTTTTTGACATTAACTATAAGGATCAGCTGCATCGCGCAATCCATCTCCAAGAATGTTCAATGCAAGAACGGTTATTATCACAGCCAATCCTGGTAGGAGCAACCACGGTGCAAGTGCGATCGACTGGAGGTTCTGTGCTTCCTGCAGTAATACACCCCAACTGATTGCCGGCGGGCGCAACCCTAGCCCGAGGAAACTGAGGAATGTTTCATTGATGATCATGACAGGAACCGCCAGGGTACTTGTGGCAATGATATGACTGGTAAAAGTCGGGAGCATATGCCTGAAAATAATCCTCATCTGACTGCATCCTGACAAATGAGCGGCCATTACGAAATCCTCCTCCCTCATAGAAAGAAAACGTCCTCTAACTTCTCGTGCCAGTGTAGTCCAGCCAATCATAGAAAGTATGATGGTGATGGCAAAATAGGTTTGTTCAACAGACCAATCTCTTGGAAGTGAGGCGGTTAACGCCATCCAGATGGGAATTGGTGGCAAAGACTGCAGGATTTCAATTAACCGCTGGATGATCAGGTCCGCCCAACCACCATAGTATCCGGAAATGCCCCCGAGTAGGATTCCAAAGAAGACGCTGAGGATCACGGCAACCAGACCGATGGACAACGATACTCGGGTCCCGTGCATCAACCGCGACCATTGATCACGACCCAACCGATCCGTTCCCAGTAAATGAATCGTTTGCCGTGATTTTGGGTCACTAACTCCAAGAAAATGAATATTTGTTTCAATCATACCTAGAATTTTGTAATAATAACCTTCCACAAAAAACTCGATAGGGATCTTTTGAGTTTCATGAGCTTTCCACTCCATTTTCAATGTCTTTGAATTACGTTTCCCCACTAACTTTTCAATATGGGGATTGAAATTTCCGTTTTCAAAAAAATGGATACCTTGGACAGGCATGAAAGATTTTGTCGCGCTGGTTTTGTGCGGGTTCCGTGTACTGAAGAAATCTGGAAAAACTGAGATCAAGGCAATTACAATGAAGATCACACCACTGACCAGTGCCAACCGATGTTTCTTGAAACGCCACCATACTAGTTTCCAATTGGGGGCGACATCTATTGCATCATCCTTACGGAATACATCTTCACTCTTTACATTTGAAGTTGCGTCCATTGCCGTTTTAGTTGGGATACTGCCTGGTTCATTTTTCAAATAAGGATTCATGAATGCTTGATACGTGTATTCATTAAGGTTCAGACGGGCTTTCTGGACTTGGTCCAACCATAGATGCCGCCCCAAACCGTCCTGACCATCTATCTGTCGGATAGGGGCGTTTCCAATTTGGGTAGTGTCCTGGATGCTCTGGAGACATTGTCATATAAGGATACGATTTGTCCAAGTGCCCATCAGTCACGGACTGCAACATTTTCGACATCATTTGCCTCTCTAGTTCATCCCTTATTTCAGTACATAGAGGATCAGAGAAGCGGTTGTGCTGTTCCTGCGGATCATTCATAATATCATGAAGAGTGGCTGATCCGTTTTTGTAGTACGCTAGTTTCCAGCGTGAGGTCAACCACATTATTCCGGAACCGGTGGCTCCTAGAATACCCGTGCGAGTCATTACATCGTCTACAGTCAAGGGAAGAGGTACTGAGTCCTGAAGGACTGATTTAATTCCGGCTATTTGCATGATTGTGGAAAATAGATCGGTCAAAGAGACCAAGGCCCTAGAACGCGAGCACTCTATGGAAGCTCCAGAAGCAATCAGCGGGATGCGGATGGAAGGCTCGTGAAACAACTCCTTACCGACCATGTCGAAATCACCTAGAAAATCTCCGTGATCAGAAGTAAACAAAATTACTGTTTCACGGGAATTGTTTATCTGGCTGAGAACATGCTGTATCTTTCCAACCTGTTCGTCTATGATCCTGATCAGGGATATATAATGTCTACGAATTTTGGCTTTAGCCGCTTCAGGAAATATTGTAAAATCCGCTTGGGCAGAACCATTTTTGTGGGAAGAAATAAAACTTGGACGGAAGACCTCTGACTCTGCAGTGGCCGGAATTGATGAAGGAACGTCCAGATACTCCATCGAATTAACAACTTCTTGAGGAGGATTATATGGATCGTGTGGCCCAGCAAAACCGACAAAAAGAAAAAAGGGAGAGTCTCTTGAGGAGTCCTTCAGGAACTTGGTAGCTTGATTTCCGATCCAGACATCGACCTGGTGTTCTAACGGAATTTGACTAAACGAAGCCATTAAGTTGGTTTCATATCCCGGCTCTTCAGGCCCTGCATATTTTCTGTATCCATGCTCAACGAGGTATTCTGCATAGTCATCCTGAATGTAAATATGCCTCTTGTCTTCAGCAATAGACCGATGGGAAAACCCTTCATTAAGATCCCAGGGGATGAAATGCATTTTCCCAATTGCTTCGGTGTGGTAACCTTCTCCACTCAGTAACGATGCCAACGTCGGCATACCGCAATCGTCATGGTCCGGACGAAGCCAAAAATTGTTCGTTAGAACTCCAGTAGAGAATGCATTATGGCCGGTTAGCAACGATGCTCTGGCAGGTATGCAGATAGGAGATGGGGAGACAGCTCTTTCAAAGAGCTTTCCCTGAGAGGCTAAACAATCGATATTCGGAGTGCCAGCGAATGATGCGCCGTAGCAACCAAGAAAATCTTGACGCAATTGATCCGCCATTATTAAAATAATATTTGGTGGTGACTTTGCAGGATTCATTATTTTTCAGTTATCTTCCATCCTAATCCGGGGATCGAGCCACGCCAGCAAAATATCAGAAATCAAGGTACCAATGATGGCTAGTATCATATAAATGAGGATGATGGTTCCCGCCAGAAACATATCCTGACTGATCAATGCCCGAAGTAGCATAGGACCAATGGTGGGAAGATTCATAACCGTGGCGACAATCACGCTGCCTGAGAAAATAAGCGGCAGGTACCATCCAATAGTACTCACCAGAGGATTTAGAGCTAAACGCACAGGATACTTCATCACCAGTCTCCATTCAGATAATCCTTTAGCACGAGCCATTTCCATATAAGGCTTTTTGAGTTCATCCAGCAGGTTCGCCCTCATTACTCTGGCCAATCGCGCAGTACCGTCCATCCCAAGAATAACAACTGGTAACCAAAGATGTTTTAACAAATCAACGGTCCTGTCCCAACTCCAGACAGCATCAATGTATTCTGGAGAAAAGAGCCCGGTTACACTAAGACCGTAATACTTGAATGCTATCCACATCAGTACCAAGGCTGTCATGAAGGTGGGGGTTGCGACCCCTATATAGTTGAAAACCGTGAAAAAATAATCAAAAAAAGAATATTGCCGAGTTGCAGATAAAATGCCGATGGGAATGGCTACTAGCCAGGTAAAAATGAATGTTCCTACTCCCAAGGCTAACGTCAAAGCCAGTCTTTCACCGATCAATTCGCTGATAGGTCTCTGCCAATCGAGAGAGAACCCTAAATCTCCTGTTAATAAGCGGCCGATCCATTTAAAATACTGAATGTATAGGGGTTGATCCAAACCATACAAAGCCCGTAGAGCGTCAATCTGAGCCCGCTCTATTGACGAACCTGAAGTCGCCAACTCTGCGATGTAGCTGGTTAGGAAATCTCCGGGAGGCGCTTGAATTAAAATGAATGCGATTATTGAAAAGATAAAAAGTAGAAAGGGCAGAATAAGAAGCCGTTTGATGATGTATTGAAGCATGGCCCTATTTTATCACAACAAAGAAAGGAAGGCGGTTCTCCCGAAGGAGAACCGCCTAGAGGATTAGTGTAAACTACTTAACGTAGAAGTACTGCTCAAGACGAGTATCGCCAGGTGTTCGAAGCGGCCAGTCGTTACCAGCAACTTCCGGAATATTCCGGAGTTTTTTGTTGGCAACCAGAACACCCTGGATCATCGGAGTCAGACCAACTGTGCCGATTTCGTAGACGTTATCCGCCCAAATGCTGAACAATTCCTTAGCCAACGCTACCTGTCGGTTACGTGAGGAAGTTTTGGCTTCGTCGATGATTTCGACAATACGCTTGATTTCCGGCTGGGGAGCCACGCCCTGCTTTCCGTTGGTCGCATACCATTTGGCCACCAGAGGAGCAAAAGTAAGGGCTGGATCACTTCGTGGATCAAACTTGGGCTGACCGCTGAAGGGGAACCCCGTGGTGTCTTCATTCCAGACTTCTGCCATCAGTTCGTTTGCTGGTCGCATCGCAAAATGCACAGTGCGTTCACGAACTTCGACATGCGCCTTCACTCCAATTTCCGCCCAATTCTCAACTATCAACTGAGCGATATCCGTCCATGCTCCAAACGCAGGGACCACACCAATTTCAATGTCTAGCGTTTTGCCGTTAGACATCACACGAAAACCATCAGAACCTTTTTTCGGCATGATACCATCGAGGATCTTGTTGGCTTTGCTGGAATCGTACTGGGTGTACTTAAACGCATATTCATCTCCTGGGTAATAGGGATGAAACGGAGCAGGAACACCTTGACGGGATTCACCAAGCCCAAAGAATGCTAGTTCTTTGATTCCGTCACGGTCGATTGCATGTGAAAGAGCAATCCGAAACTGTTTATTTCGGAAATACTCTCCTTCTGGACCCTGCCAGGTTTGATTGAACATGACCACGGCATCAGAACCACCAAAGGTTGGCCAGGTCACAACACGGTAATTGCTCTGACCTTCATTCTCCTTAAGTACAGGATAAGTACTCATGTTGATGTGACGTCCCTGGAAGTCGATCTTTCCCGAAACCGCAGCAAGGTTCAAAGTTTCCTTGTCAGCAAAAAACGTGAAGTGGATTTCATCGATGTATGGCAACTGGTTACCTGCCGGATCAACTCCCACAAAATAGGGGTTTCGTTTTATCTTGAAGACACGGTCCGAAACGGTGGAACCGTTTGGCACCCAGCCTGCCATTCCGGGTCTATTCCCGCTCAAATGAGGCAGAGCTTCAACTGCAAACAGTTGCGTCCAAGTATCAAAACCAGCTTTTTTTACCTTAGCTTTCAAGTTGGATTTTGATGCGTAATTTGGATGAAACTGTTTGAGGTAATGAGCTGGAACAAAAACTAGATTACTTATTGATTTGTCGGCACCATCCATGTTCGCAAGGTTCAGCAGGAACGCCGTGTTAGGCTGCTTGTAGGACCATTTGACCATGTAGTTGCTGAGTTTTTCGACTTTGGCCATTGAGCCATCATCATTCTTCATCCAGTTGGCACCACCCGGCATCAAATCTTTGTTAAGCAGAATATCGTTGTACCAGAACATGATATCGTCTGCGGTGAAAGGTTGACCATCAGACCATTTAGCACCTGGACGCAGACGGACAATCCACTCTGTAAAATTCTCATTCGATTCCCAGCCGGAAGCGATATGCGGAACCACTTGACTACCGTCTGGTGCAAAACGTACGAGCGCATCGTAAACAGCACGGGTGTAGTTATTGTGATCACCAGGCCCCAAGAATGCACGACGCAGAATTCCACCGTATTGACCGATTTCGTCCACTACCGGCAACATCAAAGGAATCTCAGGGAGACGCTCGTTGACTGGAGGCAGTTTTCCTGCTTTCACTAAAGCGGAAAATTGCGGAGCTTCTTTTGCGGATATACCTGCGACACCAAAGATGGTGACTAGGCCAAATATTCCCATCCATCGGATGGTATTTAGTATAGTTTTCAAATTGTCTCCATTTATATGAAGGTTTATAAAATTGCCGTTTAAGTATTAAACAACAGTTATGGTTAATTTATTTATGTCATGTCATGTCATAAGCTCCTCCATTTCAGATTTATAAACTAGCAGAAGATTCTGAATCCAAGTATAAGCTAGCATGTTTCAGGGTTCTTAAAATTGATCCAGGGGTTTTTTCAGAAACTGGCTCATTAAGACAGGAGCGTACAGCCTCAGCCTTGCGTGTTTCGGGAACAATACAAAGGATCTTTTTCGGTGCTAGCAAAGCGGGAATCGTCAGAGTTATCGCATGAGTGGGGACTTCTGAAAGCAAGCGAAAATGTCCCTCACCTACTTGCTGCTTACGGCTGACTTCCGCAAGTTTAACAACCTTTACCCAGTGCGGATCGTTAAAGAACGCTTCAGGAGGATCGTTGAAAGCAATATGTCCGTTCTCGCCCCAACCCATGGCAACCAGATCAGCAGGATAGTCCCTGAGGAGTTGTTCATAGTCCCTACAGGCCTGTTCGATATCATCCGGACTATTTGGTACCGGATGAAATGCTCTCGGATTCACATGCTGAATGAAGTGTTCCTTCAGAAAAAGCGGGAAACTTGCTGGGTGAGTTGGAGCCAGCCCAAGGTATTCATCCATATGGAAGATCCTCACTTTATTCCAGTCGATTCCGTCCAATTCATTCAATGCGTGAAGAAATGTTAACTGTGAGTTGCCAGTAGCGAGTATAATACTGGCTTCACCACGCTCTGAAATCGCTTTTAAGATCTGTTTCCGGGCATCAAAAGCCGCGGCTTGCCCCATTGCTAAATTATCGGCATATATAGAAACAGGCAGATAATCTACCTGCATTTTTTTTATTGGTAGTGGATTTATCATGTTTTTATGGTTTCATCAGATAATATATGTTTTTTGAAAAAAATTTCAATTTTTATGATAATGAGTTTGTCAAATAAAGTAAAAGAAGTATATGAGAAATAGTTCATGCAGATTCAGACAGTTTTATTTCTGTTTAGTTCCTATCCATAGGATGCCGGAAGTGTCCAGGATAGAATTCCTCGATTCCGGAGATATTGGCATAACTAGAATCAACCCACTCCATGGGATAGCCTTGGCTGAAATTGCTGGCGTTAGCCAGTCTTTCGTGGTGCTCAGGCGATAAGTTCCATTCAGAAACATGGAGGGAATCATTCAATTGTTCCACTGTGCGAGGGCCGATGATTACCGAGGTAACACGCCGGTCATACAGTAACCAAGCGAGAGAGAGTTGAGAGAGGTTTTTGTTAGTTTCATTCGAAATTATCTTAAGTTCGTCAACTACGTCAAATGCAGCATCACTAAAGTAACGTGGGATATCGATGTTTTTGCGGTAGGAAATTCGCGAACCCTCAGGAGGTGCTTGATCCCTTTCATAACGTCCACTCAGAAATCCGCTAGCCAACGGACTCCAGCAAAGCAACCCTAGTCCTTGATCCGCACAAGCAGGAAGAATTTCACGTTCTATATCTCGTCGCACTATGTTATATAGATGCTGACCGCTGATGAAACGCTCTAGTCCGTAGCGTTCCGCAAGTGCATTGGCCTTGACGATCTGCCATCCGTAATAATTGCTGCAGCCAATGTAACGCACTTTACCTTGTCGAACCAGATCGTCAAGTGCTCTCATCGTTTCCTCCATCGGTGTAAACCAATCAGGACCGTGAACTTGATAAAGGTCGATGTAATCCGTTTTCAATCGTCTCATGCTGTTTTCAACGGCCTCAAGAATATATTTTCGAGAGAGTCCTTTGGAGTTGGGACTATCACCCATACGGAACCAAGACTTAGTAGCGATGACCAAGTCTTCACGCTGGTGATCTTGCAAAGCTAGTCCAAGCATCTCTTCTGAAATTCCATCACTGTAGACATCTGCTGTGTCTATAAAATTCCCCCCTGATTCAATGAATTCTCCAAGAATTTTGTTGGAGACCTGCTTGTCGCATCCCCAATTCTTCATCCCAAAGTTCATCGTGCCAAGACATATCCGAGAGACTAGCAACCCTGATCTTCCCAAATAACGGTAATTCATACGATGTCTTTACCTTTCAATGTTTTGATCATGAAATATCATGTCCTAATCCTGAACTTTATTTAACTCGCCAGCAAGTCTTTTAAGAATGAGCATGGAGTAAATCAACGCTCTGGGTAAGTGAAAGGGATCCTTTACTGGAAGATTCTTCAAATACGGTCTCATTGGTATCCCATCACGGTTCAAATTGTGAAACCATTCTCCATGCTGTTGGTTTGGGAAGTGGGAAAAAGTGTATTCGTGTACTTTCCAGTACCATTCTATTGCCCATTCAGCATGATTGATTTCATAAGCTTGCAACAACGCAAGGAGGCTTTCTGTGTGCGGCCACCAGATTTTAGCATCAGGCATGTGCCAGGCTGCGTTTCCATTGTCAGCGTGGCACGCCAGACTAATTCCACCAAAGTCCGAATCCCAACCTAATTCCAGATGCCAACGTATTGTTTCCAACACAATCTTGAGCCGATCCGAAAGACCGTGATGGTTGTAGATGCGTGCCATGAACCACATGCTTTCAATGACATGACCGGGAACAATCGTTTTGCCTATATCACTGTCTACGAGTTCCCCTCCTGGACGCACGAATTCGTAGAGTAGTTTTTTCCCTGGTTTGAGATGTTGCGTCATTATTCGTTCTGCTAATACTAAAGCACGGTCTTTAATATCCTTATTTCCTGACAAACAGCCAAGATCATGGAAAACAAGTGCAAAAATCATCAGAGGACCATGCGCTTGGAACCCTGTTGGGATAGGATGCGGTTGAGTTTGGAAACTTGAATGATCGTCGAGTTGAGGACTAACATACTTGAATGAGTCCAAGGAAACATCCAAAGACTCTGAATCTCCAGTTGCCCTTGCAAATTCAGTTAAACCATAAGTACAGAAAGCATTGACATAAATGCTCTGTGACGCCTTTTTTGGAGAGCCATCCGCATTCAAACTGAAGAACCAGTCTCCGTCAGGAGTGCGCCCTTTATCAATAAGTAATCTGGCAATCGGCGTAGCTATTTCTAGCCACTTCGGATCGCCGTCGAAATCGTTGTAAAGCGAACTGAACACCCACAGCGCCCTGCCTTGCGACCATAAGAATTTTTCCGTGGAAACCAGGTTTCCATCATCATTCACACAGTTGTTGAAACCCCCTCCCTCATGATCTACGCAATGTTCCAACCAGAAAGGCAGAATTTGCTGCTTCAGGTGGTTTTCAAAAAACTGCAACAGTTCATGAAATTCCAGCCGTTCAGTGGTCTTGGAACTCATGTGGATGAAAGGGAGTTTGAATTTTTCATACTCGATGCACTGTGACCATCCTCTCCCCCCATAGATTCCAAATCGGAATGCTCTTCAAAACGTTTGATGCCCACTGTTCTGATCGCCGTATCCGGAACCTTCTTAATCGGGGTATAGCGGGGGTGATGAGATTCCTTGTAAGGATTGTTACGTGCAGCGTTATAGCAGCAAATCAGTGACCAACGCGGATTTGGAGAACGGTTTTGATCGGAGCGATGGAGCAGATTGCAATGAAAGAATAAAGCATCACCGGGTTCCATTTCCACATAGACAAGATCAAAGATCTTCAGGGCTTCCTCGACACGCTCCATTTCGGCGCCGGCCTGGTCTCCTTTTTGTTGGTGATCAATACGCCCCAAATGATGTGATTGCCGCAAAACCTGTAAGCATCCGTTTCCACGTGTTGCCGGATCCACAGCGATCATTACGCTGGATAGAAGTGGCTGCAGGCATCCGTTTTGATACCAGTAGCCATAGTCCTGATGCCACTCCCATGCCCCACCGATTATTGGATCCTTCAAAATCATTTTGGAGTGGTAGTGATAAACCTCGCCATCCAGCAACATTTCCATGCTGTTCACAATGCGATGGCATCTGGCAAACATGCCATAGATGGTATCTCCCGGGTGATTCCAAAGTGAAAGACGAACTTCACTACCTTGCATGTCCATTCTTCCTTTGCTCCTTCTTTCGATTTCACGATCCTGCTTGGCAGAGCAACTGAGGAGGCCGATCTCCTCCTGATCAAAAAGCTTATTGATCAAAAGGAATCCATCTCTCTTGTACGCTTTGATTTGTTTCTGATTTAATATCATAAAAAAATGGTGGAAAGATTATTAATACCGATAGATTAAGATAGATGTGTCTAAGTTCGGAATATATTTTATGAGGCAAAAATTAGTCTTTTGGAGGTGTGTGGAATCACACAAAGTACACTAAAATATCTACAATGATATGATAATATTATTTTTGATTAGTTACCAAAAAACTAATGTAACAGTTGTAATTGACCAGGTTTTCTTTTTTGTAACAAGGTTTTTTATCCATTAATATTTTGATTAAGTGCTTTTGGGGCAAGATCTCCTAATGATTCTTCAATGTCAATATTATCTTGTTTTGAATTACTTAAATTAGTGGTTGAAGGAATGTGTGTGTCAAATTCATATTTTGAATCATTTTGTTGTTCGTTATATATTTCTCGCATTTCCTTCCAAGCCCCAAATATGTTTTTTGGTTTTGGACATTCATTGGATATCAATCGATGTATTTTTTTTAAATTGTAACATGGTATTGATGCATACATGTGGTGTTCAAGATGCCAGTTCATATTCCAATAAAGAAATTCACTAATTGGTTCTAATGTTATACTTCTTACACATTTTCTGAAGTCAGGCACATTAGTTCGAAGACCACAGTGCATAGGCGTACCAACAAAATAATAGAGCCCATTTCCTATAAAACGGTGTCCAGAAATTATTAGTGCTAAAATGGGTTGTTTTATTGAAAAAGAAATGATTAGTACAAATATATGAAAAATTAGTACAGTCCTGGCCCAAATCACAGCCTTTTTCCCTTCATTTTTCAATTCGGCATACAACCTAAAATCCCAATCATTAAATGGGTTGTTCAAGTTATTGAATGCAATCTTTACAAAATTGCTAACTGTTGGTACAAATCCATAAGATTTTTCACCACCAGTAATATTTATTGAGAACAATTGGATTAAGTAAAAAATGTGCAAAGATGGTATTTTAGGGTGTACTTCTTCATAATCTCCTTCATCATGGAGAGTGTATCGATGGTGATATGTATGACTCAAAGCATATGTTTTGCAATCAAGCCAGCCTAGTAAAGAATAAATAAATAAAAAAAAGTCATTAAGTTTTTTAGTTCTGAAAACAGTTCCATGATTAAGTTCGTGCTGAGGTGCACTAAAAAAAGAGCCTACTGTTCCATGAAGGAAAATAGCGATAGTAAAACCTAACCAATTACTTTCAATAAAAAATACATAAGTTAAAGTTCCTGTTACAAACCATAATCCTAAGTGTCCCAATGCGTAAATAAATCCCTTGAAATCACTTGGAGAGCTTAATTCCTTAAGTATTTTTTTGTCAATTGGACACCTATACCATTTTACTTTGAGGTTTTTTCGGATAACTGAAAGAGGCATTGAATTATTTTTATTATCCATAATATGTACACTTATATGATTTGCTCAGATCTTTTTCACACTGAGGTCAGGGAAAAGGGATAGCTCCGCCATTTGCGTTACATGATGTTTCGCATGGGATGTGGTTTCTGTGGGTGTTAAACCCACTTAACCTGATTTAATTGATTATGTATTTAATTTTTTAAAACACATAACTACCTGACTATAAAATCACCAAGACGCCTATCATACATTTTTGACTATGACATAAGTCGATAGGCTTTTTTTACGAGTCGATATGCAAGGTCAACAGCAACCTCTCTAGCCTCATTTTCATTGATTCGGTGTTCACACACCAATTCTGCAAGATAGCGACAATCCACTCGTCGTGCCATATCATGGCGTGCAGGAATAGAAAGAAAAGCACGTGTATCGTCATTAAACCCAACTGTATTGTAAAATCCAGCTGTTTCTGTCGTCATTCGACGATAGCGTAGCATTCCATCTGGACTGTCAAAAAACCACCAGGCAGGCCCAAGTTTGAGGCATGGGTAGTGACCTGCCAAAGGAGCCAATTCTCTGCTGTATGTTGATTCATCTAAGGTAAATAAAATCAATGTTAATTTTTTTTCATTGCCAAAACGGTTCAATAAAGGGCGCAATCCATGAACATAATTAGTTCGCTGAGGAATGTCCGCACCCTTATCACTGTTAAATTTCAGATACAGTTCACTATTATGGTTACGAAATGAACCAGGATGTAACTGCATGACCAACCCATCGTCTAAACTCATTTTGGCCATTTCAGTTAGCATTTGTCCGCGAAACAATTCTGCTTCAGAATCATCCAAATTTCCTTTGAGTGCTTTTGAAAACAATTTCTCACATTCATTTTTTTCTATATCAGCAGTAAACGCACTTGGATGTCCATGATCTGTTGAAGTGGCCCCTAAAGACTTGAAGAACTCTCTGCGTGAAGCTAACGCGTTCAAGTATCCATGCCATGTTTTACAGTTTTCATGCGTCAACGATCCTAGTTCTTCGATATTTTCTGCAAAATTTTGTGAACTCGGATCGACGACCTGGTCTGGACGGAATGCCGTAATGATATTGCCCTTCCAACCCGATTTTCGAATAATTTTATGGTGACGTAAATCGTCTAAAGGTGATTCGGTAGTCGTGAGAGTTTCAATTTGAAAGCGATCAAACAATGCTCTAGGCAAAAATTCAGGCTGTTGTAGTTTGTGCTGAATTTGATTGTATATAGTTTCAGAAGTTTCAGGTGAAAGAGACTCCCTTATACCAAACACATAGTACAATGCATGATCTAACCAGATACGTGACGGTGTACCTCGAAATAAATATTGAAATTCAGAAAATTTTCTCCATATTTTTAGTGGATCGTTTTCAATGTACGAACCTTCTGACGGATGAATCCCAAGTTCTTCCAGTGAAATTCCCTGGCTGTAAAGCATTCTGAAGAGGTAATGATCAGGGATTATAAAAAGTTCTGACGGGTTTCCAAACGGTTTGTTATTGGCGAACCAGGCTGGGTTTGTGTGACCATGTGGGCTGACAATGGGGAGATCTTCAACTTCTTGGAATAGTCGCCGAGCTACAGAACGAACGGTAGCGTCAGTGGAGAACAATCGATCTGGATGAAGAATTAATTGGTTAAATTTTGTTTCCATCATTACCCAAAAAATGGAATTATATTCACTAATGGTTTGAAAAAACACAATTGATATATTAGGATGATATATCAATTATTAATAATTTCAAGAATTTTATTAATTTTATTTATTTCGTGATTGTCATCCAGAATACCCTAGTCAATAGTAATTCAAAGAAGAGATCCACCTTTATCAGGTACTTTCTCTTGATACGAATCCATGATCGCTTTCATCTTTTTCTCCATTATAAGTATAGACTTGAGGCTGGAGCATTGAAAAATGCAGTGAGAGAGTATGTTTTGCAATTTTTTAGAAAGTTCCTGAAATCCTAAAATATGCACTAAAGTAAATGATACAAGGCTACAAGAGTCCCTTAAAATAAAGGGTTGCAGACTTCAGAAAAATCAAATTTAACTTGTAATAAATGAAATTTAAAAAAATACCAATGGAACTTCATGTATTATATTTCTAATAGATCTCCTCTTCCGGAATCTTCTGTAATTGTCAGGGGAAAAAATCTTGTTCCACAGGTATATCAAATTTTATACAAGTCAATAATTTCACTCTGGTTGAAACCTGGACAACCATTGAGAGAAAAAGAAATTTGTAAACAATTACAAATTTCCCGTACCCCCGTTCGAGAAGCGTTGTTGAAATTGGCTGATGAAAGACTGATAGTAATTCTTGATCGATCGGGCACTTATGTATCTAGAATTAACATTAAAGATGTTAAGGAAAGCCAATTTATTCGGGAGTCTATGGAAACCGCTACGGTTCGTTACGCTGTAAAGAATTATAATACAGATCTGTCTGAAAAATTGTCATTGTTGCTTGAACAACAGAAACAGTGTGTCAAAGATGATAACCGATCAAGACTGACTGAGTTAGATGACATGTTCCATAGAACAATTGTGGAATTTCATTTTTCAAGTCGAATTTGGAAAATCATAAATAATGCCAAAGCTCAAATGGATCGAGTACGAATTTTGGCTCTACCTTTACCAAGAAGGGCTACCGAAATTGTAGAAGAGCATTCAAAAATTTTTGAAGCACTATGTTCAGGAAATGAGACACAAGCTGTAGATGCCATGTCTTTCCACCTAAACACAGTCTTCACCTCTTTGGAACAATTACTGGAAAAACACCAAGAATATTTTGAAGAATAATCTGGTTAAAAATATATACTTGTTAATGATACAATGAACCCGACCAAAGCTGAGAGAGTTCCGCGTTTGACATCTGTCCAACTTTTGGCTGAAGAAATCCCTAAGCCGAATTATGATCGCAATTCACTGAAAATAGGTATTGTCCATTTCGGAATTGGGGCCTTTCATCGTGCGCATCAAGCGGTTTATTTGGATGAAATTTTAGGACATGATTCCGGCGATTGGATGATTTGCGGGGTGAGTCTCCTCCATTGCACCACACGTGATCAAATGTTGCCTCAAAATTCGCTTTACACCGTTGCAGAGCGCACTGAAAGAGGTGACAGTCTAAAAGTCATTGGTTCTGTGAAAGAAGTTTTGTTTGCACCGAAAGAGCAATTCGAAGTCTTAAAACGACTTGCTGATTTTCAGACAAAACTGGTGACTTTGACCATTTCGGAAAAAGGATATTGCCATGATCCATCCTCCGGGAAATTACTGAAAAAACATCCTGATATTTTACATGACCTTGGCAATTACCAGTTTCCGATGAGCGCCATTGGATATTTGGTTGCGGGATTGGATTTAAGGTACAAGGCAGGGCTTCCTCCTTATACGGTGCTGAGCTGTGATAACCTCCCGGAAAACGGGAAAATGCTCAGAAATTTGGTGCTTGAGTTTTCCAAAATAGTCAATCCTGAATTAAATCAATGGATAGCGGATCAAGGATGTTTCCCTTGTAGTATGGTAGACCGCATTGTCCCGGCGGTAACAGAAGATGATAAATTGTCCATAGAGCAACAATTAAATTGTAGAGATGAAGCCGCAGTTATCTGCGAGCCTTTCCGACAATGGGTAATTGAAAATAATTTTGCGTGCGGATTTCCGGACTTGCAAAGCGTAGGGGTGGAACTTACTGAGGACATTAGGCCGTATGAAGAAATGAAACTTCGTCTGCTCAACGGAGCACACTCGACGATCGCATATCTTGGCTATCTTGCAGGCTATGAGTATGTTTCTGATGCTATGCTTGATTCTACATTTTTGAAATTTATTCGTGATATGATGGACGAAGAAATAACACCTACATTGCAAACACCGCCTTCTGTAGATTTAACTCAGTATAAAAACGTGCTTTTGGACCGTTTTAAAAATCCAGGTTTGAGTCATCGAACTTGGCAGATTGCTATGGACGGTTCACAAAAATTACCTCAACGTCTGTTGAATACCGTCCGTGCGCAAGTTCTCCACAAACGTCCTTTCTCAAAAATATCCTTAGCTGTAGCCGCATGGATGCGGTTTATTTTGGGTGTTGACGAATTTGGTAAAGCAATTGAAGTCCGTGATCCAATGAGTGAACGGTTTAAGAAAATAGCTTTCGAAACAGGTTTATTGGTATCAAAGAAAATTGTCTTTGAAAATTCTGAATCATACACACGGGCAATACTTGATTTAACAGAAATATTTGGTAAAGATTTATCGCAGAATTCATTATTTTGCAGACAAACACAAAAAACATTCACTAGGCTCCTAGAAAATAAATCCTCACAATCTATAGAAAAGTTAGTTAAAAGACTAGAATAAACAAGTAATACAATTGTGATGGTTCTTAAAATTTTTCCAAATCCAACAAAGTGATTTGGAGTATCTTGACATAGGCTTTACTTCCATTTTTCAGGACGTAGACTTTAATCTTCCAGTTTTTCATAAGTCTTCATTCACTACGTCCTTCAGATTGAGTGTTGAAATGTGTAGAAACTATCATGCAGTCAATATAATAAAAATAAATAAAAATAATGAAAGGTCGGGCTATTTTATTTGCTAGACTTGGTTAAAATTTTATCTATTGTAAAACTCCTTGATACTCGTCCAGAAGATGTTACCCTTGGCTCCTCTGGATTGGAGAGGACAGTCAACGGAATTGAAAATTTAGGTGCGTAAACCATCGCGGTGATGGCTACTGATGCGATAGTTTATAAAATAGGAAGTAATTAAACAACCAGGTTAAATATTTTGGATTTTGTGGTACTTCGGGGGAAATATAGATAAGGAAGGAAAGTAAAGACTGAATCAGCAGCGAAAACGATACTCCTTCACACTCGGCTGACGCGCCATGCGAAAAAGAGACCTACCAGCATCAATGGGATAAAAGCGGCGAAGCTCCAGAACCCAACGTTCCGGGCGACGACAAC
>Ga0208411_1000801_pt1 | contig 23103 bp, 22 predicted proteins | sample ETN01SmetaG_4_FD_185793 | JGI IMG/M metagenome (GOLD analysis project Ga0208411, IMG submission 185793) | Marine microbial and viral communities from oxygen minimum zone, Eastern Pacific Ocean - ETNP2014F12-01SV261 (SPAdes) (version 2) | ecosystem: Environmental > Aquatic > Marine > Oceanic ... | reverse complement strand
GGCGCGGATATCCTGCAAAAAGTTCATAATCAATCAGGCCATTATTCAGGAACAATTATCTGGGAGTCGAAACGCACCAAGGCATGGGGTAACGGCTGGATCGAAAAACTGAAAGATGATCAGAGGGAAGTCAAAGCGGAAATAGCGGTCTTAATGTCAACAAGCATGCCAAAAGAGATAAAAAACTTTGCCCATTTGAAGGGCGTTTGGATTACCGATCATGCTTCAATGGTCGGCCTTGCTACCGCGTTACGGCTTAGTCTTATTCAAGTCGCAAACACTAAAATAGCAGCGGTCGGTAAAAATGAAAAGATGGAAGTATTATACAGCTACCTGTCAGGTACGGAATTTAAACAAAAAATTGAAGCAATTGTTGGAACTTTTTCATCTATGAAGCAGGATTTAGACCAGGAAAAAAGAGCGATGACAAGGATATGGTCGAAAAGAGAAAAGCAAATTGAAAGAGTCGTTCATAACATCAGCGGGATGTATGGAGATATGCAGGGAATAATAGGAGCTTCGTTGCCTCAAATTAAAAGTCTGGAATTAAAAAAATTGTCTGAAGGAGACAATTTGGACCAGGCCGGTGCTAACGACAAACCGGAGGGAGAAGATTAAAAAACCAGAAAAAATAAAAGTATTATTTTTGTGCACGGGAAACTCCTGCAGAAGTCAGATGGCAGAAGGATGGGCGCGGTTTCTGAAGAGTAATGAAATCGAATCCTATTCGGCAGGCATTGAAGCTAATGGCTTAAACCCTGATGCAGTCAAGGTTATGGCCGAAGCGGGTGTTGATATTTCACGCCAGAAATCTACAGAGGTGGATGAACTAAAAGAGGTTCAATTTGACTTCGTTATTACACTTTGTAGCCATGCGAACGAACATTGCCCGCTATTTCCCGGAAAAACAAAAACAGTCCACGTTGGGTTTGATGACCCGCCGAAACTGGCAGCAAATTCTAAAACAGAAGAAGAAGCACTTAACCATTACCGAAAAATACGTGATGAAATCAAAGCTTTTGTCGAGCGACTTCCCGCAGTTTTGCCACGGAATTAGCAAATAAATTAAAAAAAATTAAACTCTTTTCACAGAAAATTCCCGGCGGTCTCACTCTAAACCATACAAGTACAGGGCTTGTATAATAAACATTGTTCCAGTATTATTATATGTTTATTCTGCTAATGCCGAACGGAAGAAAGAACAAGGTTTTGTTTTTAAGAAACACTATATAAACGAAAAATTATGATAAATTTACCGAGAAGAACAAGCATTATCGCGACGATCGGAACGGTCACAGAATCAGCAGAGATGCTGGAAAAATTGATGAAGGCAGGAATGAATATAGCCCGCATCAATATGTCTCACGCGAAACACGATCAGGTACGGAAAGTTGTCACGAATATCCGGGAAACCAGCCAGCGTCGTAACTACGCGGCAGGCATTTTGATGGATGTCCAGGGACCTGCTATCCGCACGGGTGAATTGCAGGAAGCAATGCATCTTAAACCGGGTGAACGAGTTGCTCTAACAGTAAGAGGTGAAACTTCTGACGAACACCGTTCAGTCCATGTGAATTATGATCATCTCGTAGATGATCTAAAGGTCGGAGACACAGTCCTCATAGATAACGGAGAAATCCACTTGAAGGTATATGCAAAACACCGAAACCAGTTGCATTGTGAAGTGATTACGGATGGTGTGCTTGGAAGCCGTCGTCACATTAATCTACCCGGTGTGCGGGTTAATCTACCAGCGCTTACGGACAAGGACCTAAAGGATATTGACCTGGGGATTGATCTGGGTGTGGATTTCTTTGCCATGTCTTTTGTGCGCGAGGCCAGTGACATACTTAAATTAAAAGGAATTCTTGATTATAGAAAAGCTCCGCAAAAAATTATTGCCAAACTCGAAGATCAGCAGGGAATTTCCAATCTTGATGAAATCATTGAAGTCGCGGATGCAGTGATGGTAGCTCGCGGTGATTTAGGTATTGAGTGCCCTTACGAAGAACTGCCAATTATCCAGCGGCGTATGGTGAAAAAATGTATCAGCAAGGGGCGACCGGTTATTGTTGCCACGCATATGCTGGAATCCATGATTGAAAACCCGTCACCAACACGGGCAGAAATTACAGACGTTGCAAACGCGGTTTTTGAACAAGCGGATGCCATTATGCTGTCGGGCGAAACATCGACCGGGAAATATCCCGTGCAGTGTATTGAGTTAATGAATCGTATTGCCCGGAGGACTGAGCGTAGCGGCGGTGCAGGCTATGCGGAATTGGCGGAACTGGACAGCGAACAGGCTAAACTTATGAAAGCAGCCTGTGTTTTGACGGATGAACTTGAGGCCAAAGCCCTGGTGATATTTACCCGGACAGGCAGTACCGCGCGTCACGCGGCATGGTTGCGGCCGGAGAACACCACCATTTATGCTTTTACCAATGATGCTAAATTATATAATCAAATGACCCTTAACTGGGGAACCGACCCTTTCCTCATTCAGTTTGATGAAGATGAGCCATCGAATACTGTAGATGCGGCATTGGAAGTATTGAAAAAATATGGTCGAATAAAACAACGAGAGACAATTGTTCTGGTGACCGAGGTCAGGGTGAAGAACAAAATGGTTGTTACCATCCAGATGAAAGAAGTGGAATAATATTTTGTTTTAATTTTAGAGTTTGCAAACATCAGATCAAAGTTTCGGAGAGAGTATGAAAGGAATAATTTTAGCAGGTGGTTCAGGAACCCGTATGTATCCCATTACCCGTGTTGTTAGCAAACAACTGTTGCCGGTGTATGACAAACCCATGATTTATTATCCCTTGTCAGTCTTGATGCTGGCAGGTATCAAAGATATCCTCATAATTTCCACTCCAGCAGATTTACCTAAATTCCGCGATCTTCTTGGGGACGGTTCTCAATGGGGAATCTCTTTATTCTATGCCGAACAACCCCGTCCCGAAGGGTTGGCTCAGGCATTTATTATTGGAAAATCATTTATAGGTAATAAAAGGGTTGCTCTTGTTCTAGGGGACAATATATTTTATGGACATGGTCTTCCCGAGATTTTTAGTAGATGTGCCAAACTCGAAAAAGGAGGAATTATTTTTGGTTATTTAGTGCGAGACCCCTGCCGGTACGGTGTTGTCAGTTTTGATAAAAACCTCAGTGTGATTGGTCTCGAAGAGAAACCTAAAAATCCAGGGTCAAAATATGCTGTGCCCGGTCTTTATTTTTATGACAATGATGTGGTAAAAATAGCGGAAAATCTTAAACCTTCGGCCCGAGGAGAGTTGGAAATTACGGATGTAAATTTGGAATATCTGCGCAGGGGAGATCTTAAAGTAGAACTTTTAGGACGCGGATTTGCCTGGCTTGATACAGGTACCCATGAGTCTTTACAGCAAGCCGCCAATTATGTGCAAGCGGTCCAAGAGCGGCAGGGCCTGAAGGTTTCGTGTATAGAGGAAATCGCTTTTAAACTCGGCTATATAGACGCAGAACAGCTAAAAAAACTCGCCGCTGAAATGCTGAAAAATGGTTATGGACAATATTTAATGGATTTATTAAATGACGACGAAAAAGGAAAATAAAAAGCAATGACATTAAAACTCATTAATACATCGATACCCGACGTTCTTTTGATTGAGCCGAAAGTGTATGATGATTCCAGAGGTTTTTTTTTAGAAACTTTTCACCAGAAAAAATATACGGAGCTGGGAATTAATAAAACCTTTGTGCAGGACAACTATTCCCACTCAAAGCAGAGAATCCTGAGAGGATTGCATTATCAACTCCATCATCCTCAGGGGAAACTGATTTTTGTGTTGAGAGGAGAAATATTTGACGTAGCAGTTGATATTCGACGAGGTTCTTCCACGTTTGGAAAATGGTTTGGAGCCAACCTCTCAGCAATAAACAAGCGCCAGATATATGTGCCGGATGGGTTTGCCCATGGTTTTTGCGTGTTGAGTGAATCCGCTGATGTCATGTACAAATGCACGGATTTCTATGATGCAGAAGATGAGCATGGAATTTTTTGGTCAGATGAGACGATTGCTATCGACTGGGCTGTTAAAACTCCAGTTCTCTCTGAAAAAGACAGCGAATTTCAAAGGTTTACCGAGATTCCTGAAAAAGATTTTCCAATTTATAGAGGGGCCGACGAGGCTCAAACCCGCAACTCCCGCGAAATATCCCCTTAAAAAAAATTAGTTGTAGTACCTTTTTTTGAGTTTTAGCACATTTTTGCAAAGACCAAAGAAAAGTTTCCCATCGATTTATCATCTTCAAATGTTGCTGATTCCAATCAATTCCTCTCTATTTTAAAAAAGTGGAGCTTGCCATTTCTGCAACCACATGACTGTTTATCATGTTGTCAGAGGTTTAAGCACTCATGTACTGACTAATTTTTCATTGTTTGGATTTAGGACTGATTGACTCTACCCCGAAAAACTGATCCACCCTAAAAATTAGTATTGTGATAAAACATTAACAGAAAGGGGGTAATTTTTATGGGGAATAAGCGTTTTCAAGCAGAACAAATAATCAGGATGCTTTGTGAAGCCGATGTAGAAGTGGCAAAAGGTCAGTCAGTAGCCCATGTTTGTAGAAAGTTGAGAATTTCAGAGCATACTATTTTAACTTTATCCTTGGCAAGGTCATGTCCTACACCTTAATCATTACTTTGCTGTTTTCCAGTATCTTTATTTTTATCATAAAATTCAGGGTAGAGTTCTTTAGTACATTTAATACATATTCCATGACTAAATTGTGCTTCTGAATGAGTTTGTATGTAATCTTCTACTTGTTTCCAGTTGCCTCCATCATCCCTTACATCTTTACAATTGGCACAAATGGGTATCAGACCGCTTAATAGTTTAACTTTATCAAGGGCATCCTGTAATTCTTGGTTAGTTTTTTTTAGTTTCTTTTCTACCTTATATTTGTATAGAGCCATTTCAATATTGCTCTGGAGTTCCCCTTTTTTAAAAGGTTTAAGAATATACCCAAAAGGTTCGGTTAGCTTTGCCCGTTCCAATATTTTCTCATCTGAATGAGCAGTAAGATAGACAACAGGAATATCTAATCTGGCTCTAATTACTCCTGCAGCTTCTATCCCATCCATTTTACCTTCTAACTCAATATCCATTAGCACTAAATCTGGCATGTCTTCTTCTGCCTTTTTAATGGCTTCCTCTCCCGAAGCAACAAATGATGAAACTGCATATTCCAGCTCCTTCAAATGTTTTTGAATCAGCTTGAAGGTGTCTTTTGAGTCCTCTACAACTAAAATTTTTACTTTAGGCATACGATATTTCCAATTTACAATTATCGAAATCTGATGTGGTAATTAGGTTTTACAAGTTTACAGTTACCAGAATTGATTTGCAACAGCTTCATGTTTATCTTCCCATAAGGATTAATGCGTGATGATATAATATTTAGGATTGGTGGGGAAGGTCGTTTAAGTAGAATGGGGTGATGCAAACATTGAGAGAAGGTCACCAAATTCACAATGAGTTATCAGAAAATAAGTTTACTCAGGATACACCTGATTATAATAATCCAGAATTATATCGTTTATTTTTTTGAACTCAAATGGCTTCACAATGTAACCGTTAATACCCAACTTAACGCAATCCATTATGTCTGATTTATCCTTTAAGGATGTTGCCATTATTACAATTGTTCTTTTCTTCTCATCCTTATCCTCTAATTTTTTTGCTTTTACTTCAACCGTACGGATTTTTTTTTATGCTTGATATCCAGTCATTAATGGCATGAGTATATCAAGAATTAGTATATCAGGTTTCCATGAATTGTAGATATCCCAAGCTTCTTCTCCATTATTGACTGTGCGCAATCGGAATGTCTCCGTAGAAAGTCCTTCAGTATAAAGCTTTGTGGTTAAAGAGTCGTCTTCCGCAATAAGTAATTTCAGTTTATCCATATACAATTTCTATATTACCATCTTTATCCTGCTCTTAATAAGAGTTAATCTATAATGATAGCATATTCAGGGTTGGTGGGGAAAGGGATGGCATCGATATTGCTGTTTTAAATAGCAACTTAGTTATTATGTCAAAATGATGGCAAATCAAGTTTAACTTTAGAAGAGGAGAGGTATGAATACAGCTAAAAGGAAGGCTTCTACAATGAAATTAGATAATATGTATAGCGTTCAGGAGATGAGAGAAATCCGTGGAATTATAAGGAGAAAGAAAGCTTCGTCCAAGCAACAAAATCAAACATGGCAAGCTTTTAAAAAGATAATTTTTAATTAAGAAGGGGAAATGGACTATTTAGGTGCTGACCTACCCTCCATCGTTCATTACCCCTTGACACCTCTTTAGGGTTGCAGGCATAAGCCACCTGTAGCCCTTTTTTTATGTGGAAATCTTGTATACTGGAAATGGCAGGAATGTAAAAAATATGATGGCTAAATTCACTTAATTCCTTCCGACGAAAACTACCAGAAATACTATAAAACAATGGATTTAAATAAGATAATCGTCGGAAAAATCATTGTAAGCTATTGAATTTAAAGTATAAAAGACTTGAATGTTTATCAAAAAGGAAGTTTTGTTAGCATTTTTGCATCTGCTTTATTTGCTGTTTGTTTCACAGTTATCGATTAATTTTCAATACTTTAAAATAATATTCAAATTTTTGAATCGATTTATAGCTGTAGCGGTCTAAAAGTTGATATTGATTGTTATTATCTAAATTGTAGGAATGGCTTGCTTATCAGCAATTAACTATCTTTTTTGTGGAAGGAGGTGTTTTATTAGTTTTAGGTTAGGTGTTACTCATTTAAATAGGTCATAAATTATCATTATTATAAAAGGAGAATTTTATGTTTTCAGTGACAGAAAATGCAGCGGAACAAATTAAGAAAGTTCAGGTTAATATGAAAGCAGAGGAAAAATGTTTACGTATTTCCGTAGTCAATGGTGGATGCAATGGTAATCAATATCAAATGGATTTTGATACGGACTCTGATGGTGACACCAAAATCAACTCTAACGGTGTGACTATTCTTGTGGATAAGCATTCTGTCCCTTTGATCACTGGAATGAACCTGGACTACGTTGAAAGGCTTGAAGGGAGTACATTTGTTTTTAACAACCCCAACGCAACAGGTGGGTGTGGATGCGGACAATCCTTTAGTACATAGGTCATCTTGCTTTCTTCGAAATAAAGCTATTACAACGGACGCAAGTACAAAATTGGCGTTCCGCAGTAGAAAGTCTATCCGGGGTTATGCCGGGGAATAGCTGGCAATCGGCTATTCTACATCGGTAGATTCCAAGAGTCGGTCTATATCTTTTCTAGAGATATGCCTGAAATATTTATCATTGACCTGTAAAGCGGGACCGTCGTCACAGCAGGCCAGGCAATGGGCAGTAAAAAGGGAATATTTGCCGTCTTTTGAGGTCTCTCCCACTTTTATTTTAAGTTTTTCCTCTATATATTCAACCAGCTCTTCACCACCTCGCAAGGTACATGCCACATTGGTACATATACGAATGAGTTTTTCACCAACCGGTTGAGTCCTGAGCATTACATAATATTCTGCTATATCTTTAATAAATTGGAAGTTCATATCAAGGATTTCACAAAGTTCCCATAACACCTTATCATCAAGATAGCGGTTTTCATCCTGAAGGTAAAACAGGATAGGAAGCAAAGCCGATTGATTGTCCGGATAATACTTTAAAATTTTATTGATTTTTTCTTTTTGGACCGTATTAATTTTAGACATAAATTGTGATTTCGGCAAAGCTGAGCTTAGCTCTGCCATCCCTTGCCGCTTTAAGCTATTTTATTATTAAATTCATCAGGAAACCTTTGTAAAGCGCTTTTAATAGCAGATGATGATATCTGTGGCATAGCACAAATTCCTCCCTCTTTCATGGCTTCAATAGTTTTATGGATTTTACGTAAATTTTCACTTTTCCCCTCTCCTTTTTCAATTTGGAGGAGATGGTAAGTAAGCTCTACCGTTCCTTTTTTACAAATGTCACATTCGTTTTTACAACTTTCATCTCTAAAAAACCTGGCAAGTTTGCGGGTCATTTTTACTATGTCCGCTTGGTCCCCCATGACGATTATGGATCCTGTTCCTAGGGATGACTTAATCTTTTTTAATGAATCGGGATTCATTGTTATATCCAATTCCTTTTCAGCTAAAAAGCCGGAAGACCCGCCTCCCGGGATTACTGCTTTTATTGAATGTCCGTTACAAGGTCCTCCAGCAAACCGGTCGATAATTTCCCGCAAAGTAAAACTCCCTATAGGTATTTCATACACACCCGGCTTTTTTACGTGACCACTGATTGAAAAAAGCATATTCCCCGGGCATTCCCTGCAACCTATAGCGCTAAACTGATCCGCCCCATTATTAATAATGTAAGGGATATTTGAAACAGTCTCTACATTGTTTATTATGGTGGGACATCCATATAACCCTGCTTCAGCCGGATAGGGCGGCTTTTCCCTAGGTGTGGCAGGCCATCCTTCCAGGGAATTAAGAAGCGCGGTTTCTTCGCCGCAAATGTAATTTCCACCCGTTCTAAAAATAATGATTTGCAGATCATAACCAGTATTATTAATATTTTTTCCAAGCAACTTCTTGGTTTTAGCATCCGCAAGGGATTTTTTTAGAATTTTAGTCGCTTCGGCAAATTCTCCTCTCACGCAAATGTAGGCAGTATTAACACCCAGTGCATAAGAGGCAATAGCAACTCCCTCAAGTAATAGATGAGGATTCTTTTCTATAATGAGACGATCTTTAAAAGAGCCCGGTTCCCCTTCTGCGCAGTTACAACAGAAATAAACGGGTTTATTTTTTACTTTTTTGAGAGAACTCCACTTCTCTCCTGTGGAATACCAGCCTCCTCCTCTACCCCTCAAACCCGATGCTTTAATTTCATCAACAACATCTTTTGGCCTATAGCTATCCAGGCATTTTAAAAAACCTTTATAAGCCCCAAGATCAAGGGCGGTTTTAAGTAGCTTTAAATCAGGGAGATCTGTGTTTTTTAAAAGATAAGATTCCATAATGATCAAAAAGAACTATTCATTAATCAATTTTTTTATTATACCAGCTAATAAAAGTTGTGAACTCAAGGAGTGTGATATAAAAGGTAAAGATACGAAAATAAGTGTTTTTAGGGCAGTAAGTTAAAGCGCAGTTTGAGCACATTTAAAGCGTTAATTACTATGCAATTATATTTCACCAAAAAAAGCTAAATATTGAAATAATTGGTTTTAACTCGAAATGATAATGGCGGGGCCGACGGGAGTCGAACCCGCAACTTCCGGCGTGACAGGCCGGTGCTCTAACCAGTTGAACTACGACCCCACCTGTTTTTTTATTCTATAAACCAATAGTAATGAAACTACGAAGTACTCAGAAGATTCCCAGCGCATCCACCTGCAGGAAGTTTCAATGGATGGTAGTATACCACAAAAGTAATCTGCCGCAACTAGAATTGTTTGTAAATAACAAGCACAGCACTTAGAAAAAGCAGAGAAAAAAATGTTTCCTGCTTTCGGCAAAGCTGAACTATATTGCGAATCGGCAACATTGTTTTTTTTAGCAATATTTTATATGAAAAATTAAAACTGATTTAGTGCTCTTATCATCCTTATCTATTTTCCCTGCTTTAGCCTGACGCTAGTTAATTTATTGAACTAATTAATTCATTACCATATACTTAATAACTATGGATAAAGTATTAATACAACAGCTTAATGATATTTTTAAAAGTTTTCCGGAAATCAAATTAGTCTATTTTTTTGGCTCAAAAGCTGCCGGAGATGGGGGAATTCTTAGTGATTATGATTTTGCTTTTTATTTGGATATAGACAAAAAAGACCAAAAAAAAACTTACGAAATCAAAGTCGGCTTACACGATAAAATCAGCCGCTATCTTAAAACTAACAAAGTGGATATCGTTATTATTAATTCTACTCAAAGCCCGGAACTGAAATATAATATTATTAAAAATGGGAAATTAATTTATAAAGAAGAACCTTTTAAGGTTTTAATCGAACCCAAAATTCTTACTGAATATTTTGACTTTCACGAATCTCTTGTAAGACATAAATTAACTAAAGCTTGACCCTCCTGATGACTGATTTAAAAGTTATTGAAAACAAAATAAGTTCCGTTAAAAAATATCTAAAAATAGTAGAGAAATATAAGAAGTATTCACAAAAAGAAATAGAGTCTGATTTGACTTTAAGAGGCGCCGCTGAAAGATATCTATACCTTGCCGCACAGGCGGCTATTGATCTTGCTGAAGCGGTAGTGTCCTATAAAGGGTTTCGGAAACCGTCAACTTTTAGCGAAACATTTCATATATTAAACGAAGAAAACATGATTTCGGGCGAGTTAACAGAAAAAATGGTAAAAATGACCGGTTTCAGAAATATAGTTGCTCATGATTATGAAGATTTGGATTACAATATTGTGTATGAGATTTTAAATACCGGAACAAAAGATGTTGAAGATTTTTTAGAAGCAATAAAATTGGTTATTGAGTAAGCATGTATTCCCATTTTTTTCGCGATTTTCACATTTATTAATCGGCTATTCTCCACTTCTTATTCCTTAAGTCGTTTTTCCTGTTTGACTTTCATTCCTCCATGCTCTTTACGCCAACGATAGTACATCTGTTTTGTCATTCACAGTTTTCTACAGACATGGTCTCCCATAGCGACTTTTACTTCGCTTTCTCGAAGAATCTTTATAATTTGCTCTGTTAGAAAACGCTTATGTTTCTTCAAGTTATTCCGGGGTTGGGTTGGCCTTTTTTCTGTAGCGGAATAATACAACAGAGAAGAAGACGACAATCAATAATATGAATAATGTCAGAAAAATCATCCATCTTTTTGGCAGGTCTTTTTTACCAGTCTCTTTGAGGTCTGTCTTTAAAGCTGCTGATTCTTTGAAGGACTCTGCTGAAGGTTTTAGAGGGGGTTCGGGCTCGGATGGAGCAACAGGCGCAGGTTCTTCAATGACATGCGGTTGAGGAATAGACTCCATACTCTCTTTGTGGTCTGGAGGCAACTGTTCTTTTAAGGGTTCTTTTTTATCAGTCTCTTTGACTTCTGACTTTAAAGGTGGCAATTCTTTATCGGATACGGCTGGAGGTTCGGCAGGGAGTTCTGGTTCGGGAGAAGGCCCAGATAGAGAAATCTCAGCTTCTTCTTGTGGTTCAGGAATAGGTTCCACCCGTTCTTTGTAATCTGATGGCAACTGTTCCTGTAGCACATCACTAGCCCTTTCTTGTAAGACAATAATTGCGCTCCGCAAAGCTTCAACAGGATCTTCTTTACCCCGGGCATTAGCCAGAATATACTGAGCGTCCATGGCTTCAGCCCATTTCTCGAAAAACTTGAAATCGCCGGAAATATCCAGGAAAACTAATTTCCTCCCGATCTTTTCCTTAAGTTTAGCAAGCCTTTCATTGATCAAATTTAGATTCCTGGCATGGTAAAGAGTTTTGAGTTGGTTATATATTTCTTTGAAGGTAACCCCTTGCGCTTTTAAAGAACGGTATTGTTTGTTTAATTCTTCATACCGATTATCAGTACGTATTCTCTTGCTCAAGTACCATCTTTTTTCATCCCATATCTCCTGTTCACCGTCTGATACAATCACAACAAATGCTATAGGGTGATTTTCATCGCGCTCAAGCAGATAACGAAAGGGGGCTTCCATATCTGTTGTCAGGCCATGTGCTTCTATCCTCTTGATTTTATCCCTGAGGGTCTGAAAATCTTTTTTATTTTTCATGCTAACTTTTGTGTGCTGATGAATCCTCTCGTCAAAACCAACAAGAAGCACGTTATATGGTTTATTAAATGTTTTCATAAAAGTTATCAGCCATGCTTTGGATATTGATTTAGGATCGTATTCTTTCATGGATGCAGACTGGTCGAATAAGATGATTATATCGCCAACATTTTCTTCAGCCGAAGAAGTTGGGATCAAACATAACAGGAAGAAAGTAAAAACTGTACAAAAACACGCTTTATAATATTGCATTGATTTATCAATTGTGGGATGAAAATAAATATTTCGCATTTGACTCAGGAAGCGCGTTCTAAAAAACTTCATAATGCACTCGCGATTTGTTGAAGCTGAGTTGCCGGGTTTATTTGGAAGAGCATTTAGAGCAGGTGCCGTATAGTTCGAGCCGATGGGATGTGATCTTAAACTTATGTTTCCTGGCTATCTTCTCCTGATTCTCTTCTATGTCAGGGTTTTTAAACTCAATAATCTTTCCGCATTTCATGCAAATGAGATGATCATGATGGCTATGCAGGTAGTTGTGTTCGTATTGTGCCTCGCCTTTTTCAAAGCGGCTCATTCTTGCAAGACCGGCTTCACGAAAAAGTTTTAGGGTCCTATATACGGTCGCAATCCCGATTGAGGAATCTTCTTTGCTAACCTTTTGATAAAGCTCCTCAGCTGTGATATGTCCCTCTTCTTCTAGAAATATTTTAAGTATTGTGTTTCTCTTGGATGAACCACGAAGGTTCTTTTCGGAAAGATAATTTTTTAAAAGCTGCTTTTCTTTGAGCATTTTTTGGTATAGAAATATTTCTTGATTTTAATATACTATTTTATAATTCAAATTACTATGGTTTTTTATACAGCTTTAAAGCACGATCCACAGGATCTCCTTTTCTCGCGCTCAAAACTACAATTGGTTTTTCAGTGGTCATAAAACCTGGAATATCATCACAAACATATCTTTCGGCAGGCTTCGGCCATGAAGATTTTGTCACGAACTGAAGATGGTCTATACTTGGCACATTTTTTATCCGTTGTTTTGAAGGATACCTGTCGAATAATCGCTCTGAATTGCCGCAATAAAATTCGACATCAGATAAAGGTAAAGAGTCAGCCCATTTTAGAAGTTGGACAGTCGGAGGATTGTTTTGGACGCGATAAGCATAATTGAGGGGTAGCGTGAGAGAAAAAATAAGTATAGTTGTAGCTGCTGTTTTTTGATATTTTTCAATAAATGGAGAAAGAGCGAGGACAAAAACCGGAATAAGAGGCAATAGATGTCTTACTTTTTCCGGGTTTTGACCTATGACAACCCAAACCATATAAAATAAAACAGCTGTAAAAAATGTCTTTGTTTGCGCGTCAATGAAATTCCTGTTTCGCAGGAATATAAATATTCCCGTAAGTGTAAAAACTATCCATGGCAAACGGGTCAAAAGTATTCCAGAGCCGATCCAGCCAAAAGCTTCTCCCGCGCGGATAGCAAATAACAAAAACCGGTTGTTTGCTTCCAGGTCACTGCCTATTGCTCCGCCCCATTTATCAAAGTGCCCATAGGTGAAGGATATTCCAGTAAAAAAGAGTTCTTTGGGGCCCACTATAACGGCTTGAGGGAGAAACCAGAAAAAGATACCAAACAATAAACCTCCGGAAACGGATAAACCTTTTCCGGAACGAATGCCTTTGACAAAATAAAACATAGCAAAGGGCCACCATGAAAGCCGTATTCCTAACATTAAGCCGATAACTGCCACAGATAAAAACCATCTAATGCCTGATGCTTTGTCAGGATTTCCAAGTAATACTGTTGCTAAAATCAGCAAAGCTAAAGCCGGCATTTCAGTAAATATTTTATGGGAGAATTCAAAAAAAACAGGATTAACAGCTATTGCGGTAATACAAAGCAGAGCTGTCTGAGGGTTCTTGGTTTGCCGCAGCATAACAGATATAAGCCACAAGCAGATAGTTCCTGAAAAAACTGAAAGAAATACGCATGCCCTTTCAGGTGAGCCTAAAATAGAGGCGATAAGTTTTCCCGCTGCAATATAAGCCGGGTATCCCGGGAAGTGGGGTTGGTGAAATATCAGATCGTATTGTTCAATTCCGAGCAAGTAGTTTACGCCATCCTGATCATCAGGCCAGAATGACGCGGAAACGCTTATAAAAAAAATAAAAAGCGAGAGAATTGCAAATAAATAAAATTTAAAAAACATAGAGTTTAAATTGATTTTACAATTATTACTGGGGGAATCCAACATGTGAAAGCAAAGTAGGGATGTCAACTATCGAGAAAATAAAGAAAGGGCATGAAAGTGTTTAGCGAGCAAACCAATGACTGCTTAATTAATATTTTCTTAAATTATAACTTGTATACTGTTTCATAAAGAAGGGAAGTGTCTTAAGTTTAAAGTGGGATATGAGGGATAGTTTCTCTAAAAGGATGGTTGGTGGGCGGAACAGGGATCGAACCTGTGACCTACGGCTTGTAAGGCCGCCGCTCTCCCATCTGAGCTACCCGCCCTAAAATAATTGGCAATATTTTTTAAAAAGTTTAAAAGTATATCTATCGATAAATTGAGTGTCAAGGTTAATTCAATTAATATATCTTGATTATCTTTTTGACCATCAAATCGGCTTCGTAAACAGATTCTGAATCCTTAATGACTTCTCCCCTTAATGCCATGAATTTTCCTACGTACTGCTTCAGATCCTCCTGCAAAGAACCTTTGATATAATAAACTCTTTTTTTTCTTTTTCTTTTATTTATTAATGCTAGCTGTTTCCCCTGATCTTCCCAATTTTGAAGCGTGCCATATATAGTTTTGAAACTTTTTTTGCTGGGTTTTTTGATTTTTTTCTTAATATGCTCTGAATCTAAAATTACGGGCAAAGTACTCTGTTTAACCACGAAAAATTTATAATGTATTGATTTAAAAGGAGGGATAGGATAGTCCCTCTCGTTATGAAAATAAAATGCTTTCACTTCAATCTTTTCTTCGCTCTCATGCTCAAGCATTTGTACTTTATCTATTTTATAGTTATCAGTTGGATGAGAAAGAACTGCAATAACCATTCTTGATGAGAAATCATTTCTGAGTAATTCCCGTTCAAGACGCAGTGCTTTGTTATGAGTTGTAAGGTTCCTAATTTTTCTGAATTTGTTAAACAAATAGGTAACTCCATCTTTTGAACGGATGACACTAATGTATGGAGGCTGGCCCAGGTTGGTTCCCTTAACAGTGGTTATAAAATTTCCAGTGTATTCTTTGATAAATTTGATTCTTTTTGGGGAGGCATGGACAGAATTTATCAAAACGAGAGAAGCTATGATAAGGATAAACAGAAAATGCAGGAGAAGTTTCTTGTCAATCCTATTTATCTTAGATTTTTTCACTGTTTTCTATCTTTTGTTATGAGTCAAGGGTCAGGGAATGAAGGTCAAGAAGGAGCAATATCTGACCCATCATCCTTGCCCCTTGACACAAATTAAAAACTATTTTTACTCCACCCATTCTGCAGTAAAAACATTTGTTTCTCTCTTTTTATTATTGAACCTGTTTGAAGCGAATACCAGGTGTCTGCCATCGCGCGTAAACATTGGAAATCCGTCAAACGATTCATTGAATGTGATCTGCTCCAGCCCGGTACCGTCAATATTAATAATATAAAGATCAAAGTTTCTTCCTTTTTTGCTCTTCACATTTGAAGAGAAGATGATCCTTTTACCATCAGGGTGAAAAAACGGAGCGAAACTTGCCCTGCCAAAATCAGTGACCTGCTTTATATTTTTCCCATCCGCGTCCATGAAGTAAATTTCTAAAGCTGTAGGTCTAAATAAACTATTTTTTACCAGATCATCATAATCTTTTAATTCTTTTTCTGTTTTGGGCCTGCTTGACCTGAAAACAATTTTTGAACCGTCAAAAGAGAAAAAGGCGCCACCGTCGTAGCCTTTTAAAAATGTTAAACGCCTTTGATTACTGCCGTCCAGGTTCATGGTATATATTTCCGGATCATTGTCTCGCATCGATGTAAAAACTATTTTGTTTCCTGTCGGAGAGACTGTGGCCTCCGCGTCATACCCGGGTGCATCGGTTAAACGTTTCAGGTTTGAGCCGTCCGCATTAGCCAGGAAGATATCAAAAGAGTTATAAAGTTTCCAGACATAACCTTTTGACCTGTCGGGAGGCGGAGGACAGTTGCTGTCGACAACATGAGTGGATGCGTAAAGGATTTTCGCATCACCAGGCAAAAAGTAAGCGCAAGTTGTTTTCCCCTTTCCAGTGGAAACCATTTTTTTACCTTTTCCGTTAAGGTTCATTGTGAATATCTGATCGCATTTCAAATCGCTGGTTGTAGCCTGGTAGATTAGTTTCTTTTCATTAAATGATAAATAAGCTTCGGCATTTTCCCCTCCATCAGTAAGCATTTTTATATTCCTCAAATGCTTTTCTCCCTTTATATGAAAAGGACCATTCAGCGCAGATTCGGAAAAGCTGTAATTAAAGGATGTCGGTATGACGATAGAAAATATAATAATCAGGAAAGTTAATCTTTTAAATTTTTTTGATAGCATAAGAGATTTCATTAGTAACCGTAAATTACTTCAAATCGTTGATTAATGCTTCCAATATAAATTAAAGTATACTTCAAAAAATCCGAATAATCATCTTTGATTTCGGCAAAGCTGAGCTTAGCTCTGCCTTCCATGGCCTTAACCCTTTGGGCGGCTTTCCTTCGGAAACCGTCCAATTTTATCATCGTGATAAAATTGTGATTATCGGCAAAGCTGTGCTCTGTATGGTTTTTGTGAATAAACCTGCTAGAGCAGTCTTGTAGACTGTTCCTTAATCTTTTGATATTATTCGTAGCCCTGCCGTGTTGAGACAAACCAATCTTATTATCTCGCCAATAATTCCACCTGCACTGTTTTTTCATTTCCTTTGCGCAGAAAAGTAATGACAGCAGTGTCTCCCGGATTCATTGATTTCAATAATTCGGAAAAAGAGCGTAAATCATCAATTGGATTTCCATTAACATGAGTTAGCATATCATCTTTTTGCAATCCAGCTTTTTCAGCAGCTGAGTCCGGTAAAGTTCCGACAATTCTAACTCCTTTTCCTTCATAAGCAAAATCAGGAATTGTACCCAGACTAACTTTTCTCCCTTTCACCGGCTTTGTAGGTTTCCCTGATTCGAAATCTCTTTCTGTTTCAAGTAATGAAGTCAAGGGTTCTTTGCGGCCTGCTAAATATTCAACGGCCTCTTTCACTACTGATGCTATTTTCACTAATCCTGCAGTATCTATTCTTTCTATGGTATCTGTAGGACTGTGATAATCGAGATGCGGACCGCTGAAAAACTGCACTGCCGGAACCCCTGCATCGAGAAAACTTTTCTGATCACTTGAACCAAAATCGTTGGAGACAGATTTTATTGGGACGCCGGTAACATAACTGGCTCCCATCAAAATATGAATCCACTCTCGCGCTGAACCTGTACCAAAAACCATAAGTTTATTTTCACCTAGCCTGCCTACAGTATCGAGATTCAATGCGCCGATACTTTTTTCTACAGGAAACCTTTTTTCGTTTTCCACATAATGTTTTGAACCGATTAGTCCTGCTTCTTCTCCGGTAAACGCCGCAAATACTACAGTGCGGTCTGGTTTCAATGTCTTTCCCAATATTTGAGCAAGTTCCAACAGTATCGCAACACCGCTGGCATTATCATCCGCGCCGGGATGAATTTTTCCTTTATTACCCTGTCTCACATCCGGCCATCCAAGGCCGAGATGATCGTAGTGAGCGCTGAAAACTACGCTCTGCCCTTTAAAATCAGGATTATTACCTGAAATAACACCAATAACGTTTTTTAATGCCATATTTTGATCAAATTCACCACTTTTAGTCATCCATTCCTGAAAATAGCTTCCTTTTTTACCACCTGCTGGTTCCAGTCCAGCCTCTTGAAACTTGCTGGCAATGAAATCAGCTGCTTTATTCAATTCCTCAGTTCCTAAACCGCGTCCTTTAATTTTTTCATCAGCAAGAAAGCGGATTACATTCATCATCCGTTCTTCTGAAAATTTTGCCGGTAAATAAGCAAGGGCTTGTCTTGGAACCAGCTTTGTAAGAACTTCCGATGGTGTGGTTTCCACCCTTTGTGAAGGAAGAGAAGATGGAATTTCTTTGCTGTCAGATAGCTGGACCGTTATGGACATTGGAGAGTTCACCGTGGGCCACCGGCCCTTTAAAACAATAGAAGGCTCACTCCCTTCAAAAGCAAGATAACTGTATTTACCGTAATGTGGTAGTTTGCGTCCGAGTCCCGGAATGGCTGCTGTGTTATCCGTTGATACCCAGACCAATGTGTAGTCAGGTTCATCAGGATTCCTGGTGGTAAATATTATGGAATGATCTTTTCTTTTTATTCCGCTTTGTCCAATACTCACCCCGGTATCATTGATTGAAACTTTATACCCTTTCATTGCTTCAATAATTTTTGGGCTAAAAAGATTTTCTTTGCCAAATAACCATACTGTACGATCTACAGGTAGTTCATTTATTTCATTGTCCAGTTGAATTTCCATTTGTCTTGAAGGTGACTTCTGCCAGGATTCGGCAACTTTGCGGTATTCATGCAAAATTTCTTCAGAAGCTGACGAAGGAAGGATGATCAGTGCTTCATCCGAACCGAAGGCGCGGGACAGGGCAGGGGGGGTCTCATTTTTATCTAGTCGTCGAAAAAGATCAAACTCAGGGTCAACTTCCAATCGAAGCGGTTTCGATGGAACATGAAGAGATATTTCAGAACGTTTGCTGTCCATTAGCACTGTAGTCTGGTATTGCTTTTGAAAACCTTGCATGGTAACGGTTATAGGTACATGTAATCTATAAGCCGGAGCTTCTTGGATCTGCTCCAAAACAGCAGTAAGCTGATATCCCTTTTCATCAAGATGAGCTACAGCGTTCCGAACTTTTATAACAGGCGCTCCTGTTTTTTTTATCCACTGGTTAAATTCAATCTGCAAATTTTTTCCGGAGATTTCTTCAAAAACTTCCCTCAAATTTTCAAATGTCGCGCGTTTAAACTTAAACTCTCGATAAAATTTCTGAAGACCCTTAATAAAAACTTTGTCGTCTAACTGCAGACGAAGCATATGAAAAAACATCAGGGTTTTGCCGTAGCCAACAGCTTCCGTGGCTGGACTGTGGCGTGAGCGAAACTCTGTTAATGGAAAATCCTTACTCTTTGCCGCGTAATCCGTGTATTTCTGCAGAGCCGTGCGGCGGTATTCCTTTCCCTGTCCCCTCTGTTCTTTAATGAGATGGTCAGAAAGATAAGCGGTAAGGCCTTCACCCCAGTTTCCGGAACTGAAATCCACAAAAACTCCATTGGCCCACCAATTATGCAAAATCTCATGCGGATAAGACGAATGCAGAATGAATGGAAATCGGATAATTTTAGAACCTAATAAAGCAAAGGAAGGCATTCCGTAACCGGTCTGCCAAAAATTTTCTATCAACGCGAATTTTTTGTACGGATAAGGACCTAACAACTTGCTGTACATCTTTATATATTGAGACCCTGTTTCTAAATATTTGTTCGCTAATTTTTCATCAGGATTGCGCAGGAAAACCAGTGTTTGTACAGGCCCGGCCTGTCTGCTGTATTCAGTAAATTTTCCCGCAATAAGATAAATCTCATCCTGGGGGTTCTGTTCTTCAAACTTGCAAAAGTATGTTTTTTTTGAACGATTTTTATTAGCAGATTGGGCGGTAGCCCTTTTAGTTGTGGCCCTGCCACCCTGGCTGATAGCTTTCCATCCCTGTGGCAACTGCACTTTCATTGAGAAAGTCACCAGGTCATCACTGAACCACGGATACCAGTAAGTTGAAGAGGCAAGGTATACCCCGTTGTTTGAAATAATTCCGGATGTTTCACTGAAACTGCGGTCGCTCTCTTCCTCCTGTTTTTGCAAAGGACTATATATTTCTCCATTGTATTTAACAGTAAAAGTACGCTCATCGGCTGGAAGGGCAACTATATAATGTTCCAGCATCTTATTATTTTGCTGAAAGATTGAATTAGTATTAGTTTCAGACTGTGAAGCTTGAGCTTTTTCTTTATAGTGGGTAATTGTTACACCTTCTGTAAGGGATACAGGTTGAAGTCCTTTATGAATAATGAAATGCACCTCACCTCCGCCAACATTGAAAAAAGAATCCGGCAGGGTAATTTTATCTTCAACATCTATCCAGTGCATCTCAGGCTGAATCACAACTTTCATGTCATGGTGAATGTTTTCCTGGGCGTAGAGAAGCGAAGGAATACTTGCTGATATAGTGAGAAATAGTAATATGAAAAAAAATATGGAATGTAAACGTTTCATAATGTGCTTGATAGCCTGCAGAAGTCAGCTCATTGCTTAATATTATTGATATGTTTGTAGAATTATACCATCTATGCTATAAATTTTTTAGAATGTAATTTAAATAGCAGGTTTGATGCATAAATCGAGTCATCCAAAATACTTATATTTTGTCGGGAAAGGTGGTGTGGGAAAATCAACCTGCTCCTCTTCAACCGCACTGGCATTAGCTGATAAGAAAAACAAAACCCTTATTATTTCGCTTGATCCCGCCCATAACCTCTCTGACATATTTGAAACGTCTCTCGAAGACAAGCCGAAAGAGATAAAAGAAAACCTGTACGCCATGGAAATAAACCTGGAAAAGCGAGTGGAAAAGTCCCTTAAAAAAACCATCGACATGATGAAAAATTTATACTCATATCTCAATGTTATTAATCTTGAGGGAATGTTTGACACCTTGCGGTTTTCTCCGGGCATGGAAGAATACGCGGTCACCTTTGCATTAGAAGATATTTTTGAAAGTTACAGGGACATGGATTTTATCATCTTCGATACACCGCCAACAGGGCTTACCCTGCGGTTCTTTGCCCTCCCGCATATATCTATCCTGTGGATTGAAAAATTATTGACATTGAGAAAAAAGATTTTAAGCAGGCGTGATTCTTTAAAAAACATACTTGGTGAAAAATACCAAGATAAGGAATTGCCTTTAACTGTTAAGGACGATTCGGTTTTTAAGGAACTTGTGAGTTTTGAAGGGCGGTTAAAAACATTAAAAAATAACTTTAGCTCTAAAGAAGACAGTTTGATGTTTCTGCTCTTGAACCCTGACAGGCTTTCTTTCAGCGAAGGACGAAGGATAATAGCGGCGTTTGAAAAATTCTCCCTGCCTCTTAATATGGTGATTATTAATAAAAGCGGACTTTATAATGATAAAACCTCTGATGAATTGTCTCAATTTATGGAGAATTTTTTTGAGGATGTGAAGAAAAAGTTTAACGGCCTTAAAACCATGGAGTTGCCATTTAAAGACAGTGGGACATTGAGCAGAGATGATATGATGGCATTTGGTGAAGATGTTTTTAATAATTTGACGACATAGGAATTTTCATTAACAACATACCAGGAGATTCTTTACGGAGTTTATGCTGAAATGTATTCATCATAAACTCCGCGACCGAAAAATATCGTTTTTGAAACATTAAGGTATATCAAACCAGTCGTCGCAATTCATCTTTCCGAACTAAAAATCTTTAAAATCATTGTCCATGGGAATCACATCATCCGGTTTTACTAATTTTCTTTGCTCCTGAGCGGGTTGGCGAAGTGTCCTTGCTCCACCTTGTCTCGCTTTCACATTCTCTATATGTTTGCCGTATTTTTTGTCCTGTTTTTGTATGTGGTTGACTAACCAGTCTCTGACAAATTTAAGCAGTTCGAACGGATCTTTCAGTCTGCCACTTAAGAAATCTTTCTGGTAATTCGAAACTTGGTTCAACAACTTCACGTGAATCGGTTTGTGGTTTGGATAATCAGGGTAGCCATACTGTTGCTGCAGTTTTTCTTCTTCATTAAAGTGGAACGTGGTAAATTTAACCAATTCATCCAACGTGTGCTTCACCTCTCCTATTTTATTGGCTCTAACTTGCCTGTATATCTCGTTTACGTAATAAAATATTTTTTTGTGATGCTGATCCATCTCAGGGACCCCAACACTGAAAAGGAGATCGCTCCACTCTATGAAGTTTTTACCATCTGCCCCGCTTAAATCACCATCAGCAGATCCTCCAAACATAATTCCCTGAAGTCCGTTTACAATATCTTCAAGCATTTTAGCCTGCGAATCCAGTTCTACGGCTGCAGCAGCAGATTCTTCCGCGGTTGCCGCGTTTTGCTGGGTCACCTGATCCATCTGGTTCACCGCCTTGTTGACCTGGTCTACCCCAACAGATTGTTCCTTGGAAGCCGAGGCGATTTCAGTGGAGAGTTCGGTCACATTTTTTATCCCCGAGAGGATTCTTTGCAAAGCTTCCCCGGAACGCGCGGCGATTTCATTTCCATGCTCTGCTTTTTGAACCGCATCTTCAATCAAAGATGCCGTATCTTTAGCTGCGGAGGCAGATCGCTGGGCCAGGTTTCTCACCTCTTCAGCAACCACAGCAAAGCCTTTCCCGTGTTCCCCCGCTCTTGCAGCTTCCACAGCGGCGTTAAGAGCCAGCAGATTTGTCTGGAACGCTATCTCTTCAATAACTTTGATAATTTTCGAAATCTCTCCTGATGATTTATTAATGGCTTCCATGGCTTCAATCATCTCTTTCATCGATTTAGATCCCTCTTCCGCTTCTCTATTCGACCCGGAAGATTGCTCACTAGCATTATTCGCGTTTTCCGCGTTCAGTTTAGATTGGGAGGCAATTTCTTCCAGGGACGCGGAAGTTTCTTCAAGGGACGCGGCCTGCTGGGTGGCTCCCCGGGCAAGCTCTTCACTGGCCCTGGTAATTTCCGAGGAGGCGGACTGAACACTATCGCTACTTTCTCCCAAATTGCCTAATATTTTATTCATTGAGTTGATGATGGTACGGCTAATTGAATAAGCCAGGGCTCCAAATAAAATGATAGAAAGTGGAATAATGATCATCAAAAGATTTTTAACGTTTTAAACCCGTGAAGTTAAAGCTTCGGTTCTCTGGCTGGTTGCCTGGTCAAGCTCTTTTGATAAAGAGGCTAAAGCTTTGAGGTAAGGGGAATCATTAATTTTAATAGATCCATCAATTTCTTTTATGGTATTTCCCCCTTCCAGCAAACCTTTTGCTGTTATTGTGGCCTTGCGATATTTTTCCACCATCTCTGTCACTTTATCCAGTGCGCTTGTTTCTGTTGGTGTGAGTGAACCCAAAGCTCTATA
>Ga0208411_1000797_pt1 | contig 23171 bp, 18 predicted proteins | sample ETN01SmetaG_4_FD_185793 | JGI IMG/M metagenome (GOLD analysis project Ga0208411, IMG submission 185793) | Marine microbial and viral communities from oxygen minimum zone, Eastern Pacific Ocean - ETNP2014F12-01SV261 (SPAdes) (version 2) | ecosystem: Environmental > Aquatic > Marine > Oceanic ... | reverse complement strand
AGAGTGTTGTGGTGTGTAACAAAAGGTTTAGCAGCAGCTCCCCCTAAAGTAGAGTGCATCATTGGAGTCTCTACTTCCATAAAGCCCTCATCATCAAAGAAACTTCTTATCTCTTTAATTAAAAAACTTCTTTGTTTAAATATTTCACGACTGTCTTCATTGGTTATTAGATCTAAGTACCTTTTTCTATACCTTTGTTCAGTGTCAACTAATCCAGCATGTTTTTCAGGCAAAGGTTTTAAAGATTTAGTCAGCAGTTCTATTTCATCAGCATGAATGGTTAGTTCGCCTGTCCTGGTTTTAAAGAGCTTTCCTTTAATGCCAACAATGTCACCCAGATCCCAAGTCTTAAAAGAATCGTAAACCCCTTCTGGTAAATCATTTTTGGTTAAATAGGCTTGTATCTGACCTGACATGTCTTGAATAGTCATAAAGCTTGCCTTGCCCATTATTCTTTGGAGCATAATTCTCCCAGCTACAGAAAAAATATCTTTTTTCTTCTCTAGGTCTTCATTTTCCAATTCTCCATAAGAAGAATGTAAGTCATTGGCTAACGAATCTCTTTTAAATTGATTGGGGAAAGCATTTCCTGAAGATCTAAGCTCATTAAGCTTAGCTTTTCTTAATTCTAGTAACTCGCTTTCGTTAGATTTGTCTGTCATACAATTTTATATATTTAATTTAAGGCTCTCTTCAATAAATTGATCCAAGTCTCCATCCAGTACTCCTGAACAGTTTGAAGTCTCAACACCAGTCCTTAAGTCCTTTATTCTAGCTGAATCTAATACATAAGACCTTATTTGGCTACCCCAACCTATATCTGCTTTGGATTCTTCTTGGCTTTGCTTTTCAGCCTCTAACTTGTTCATTTCTATTTCATAAAGTTTTGCACGCAATTGTTTCATGGCTTTATCTCTGTTTTGATGCTGAGATCTTTGCGATTGACATTGGACAACCACTCCTGAGGGCTCATGGGTTATTCGAATGGCAGAATCAGTCTTATTCACATGCTGCCCACCTGCTCCACTAGCTCTATAAGTGTCTACTCTCAAGTCAGCAGGATTGATATCTATCTCAACGTCTTCATCTACCTCAGGAGATATAAATACTGAAGCAAAGGAGGTGTGTCTTCTGCTACCTGAATCAAATGGAGATTTCCTGACTAATCTATGAACTCCCGTCTCTGTTCTCAACCAACCGTACGCATAACTTCCTTCAAATCTTATGGTAGCACTCTTTATTCCAGCAACCTCACCATGTGAAACTTCCACAACTTCCGTTTTAAAATTTTTAGCCTCTCCCCATTTTAAATACATCCGCATTATCATTTCAGCCCAGTCTTGGGCCTCCGTTCCGCCAGATCCAGATTGGATATCTAAGAAAGCATTATTGGGATCCATCTTATTGGAAAACATTCTGATAAATTCCAGTTCATGTAATAAAACTTCGTGTTCAGAAATTTCATTAGCAATCCCTTCTAAAGCAACATTATCATCTTCCTCAATGGCAATTTCGGCTAACTCAATTGAATCTTGAATTGATTCTTCTAGCTTAAAAAATTTATCTAATTCCTTCTCTAGGTTAACCTTTTGTTTGTTTAGTTCTTGAGCGGTTTTGGGGTCATCCCAAGCGGAAGGGTCACTAAGCTTAGATATTAATTCTTCCAAATCAGAAGATTTTTTATCGACGTCAAAGATACCCCCTAAGATCAGTTATTCTTTTTTTATGATCCTTTAGGTCTTCGTTTAAAGAGGTAATTTCTAACATACTATTTAATTTACGTTTGAAAGGATAAATTGTTTAACTTCTTCATAATCTTCAGATAATACTTCATAAGATTCTTCTTTATCAAAGACAATATTCAATCTCTTAGGAATATTTAAATCATGTCCAGGAATAGCTCCTTCAATAGCCTCACCAAACTTTGCTGGATGAGCTGTAGCCATGGTTACAACTAGTTCGTCTTTACTTTCAAGGTTATTAGAAGCCCTAACTCCTGTTGCTGTGTGAGGGTCTAATAAGTAGCTTGATTCTTCATAAGTTTTTTTAATCTGTTCCTTTATTTCCTGGTCAGAGCTCCTGTCACTTGAAAAGAATTTAACCACTGAATCCCATCTTTCTTCAGGAATAGAGATAGGTTTTTCAGGGAACTGAGCCATTATCGATGATAAAACGTCCGGGTTATTGTCATGTAGATTATATAGAAGCCTCTCAAAGTTACTTGCTACTGATATGTCCATGCTAGGTGCTAAAGTTTGATCAACAGAACTCTTTTCATAGTTATTTTCAGAAAATAGCTTATGCAGAACATCATTACTATTAGTTGCTATCAACAATTTCTTTATTGGGAGTCCCATCTGTTTTGCTATCCATCCGGCATAAGCATGTCCGAAGTTTCCGGAGGGAATAGAAAAGATTAAATCTTTGTTCTTTTCTCTTAACTTTAAGTACGCCCAAAAGAAATAAACTGATTGAGTCATACACCTTGCCCAATTTATTGAATTAGCAGCTATGAACCTTGTGCTATCAATATGAAAATCTTTATCTAAGAAAATTCTCTTAACTACAGACTGACATCCATCAAAATCACTTTCTATCGCCAAAGGGTAAACGTTGCTTGAACCAGAAGTTGTCATCTGCCTTCTTTGTATATCAGTAACCTTGTTATGAGGATAAAGTATAAAAACTTCAACGTTTGCGTGTCTCGAGCATGCAGAGATTGCTGCAGCACCTGTATCTCCAGAAGTTGCACCTAAAACTGCTATTTTCTTTCCTTGCTCTTTAGCAAAATGATCCAGTAAAGACCCCAAAAGCTGCATAGCTACGTCTTTAAAAGCAAGAGTTGGGCCGTGAAATAATTCTAGAACTTGCCTGTTCTTCTCCAATTCAACTAACTCTACAACATCATTAACTTCAAAAACTTTATAGGTTTCTTGTACGAGATCACTAAAAATCTCCTTATTAATATCACCTTCAACAAAAGGAAAAAGAATCTCAGTTGCAAGTTCATGAAATTGTAAATCTTTAAAATCATTAATCTCTTGGATAGAAAATTTTGGAATACTGGTAGGCATGTACAAACCGCCATCTGGCGCTAGTCCGCCAAGCAAAACTTCTGAAAAGCTTACTTCTGGAGATTGCCCTCTAGTGCTTTTATACAGCATTGTGGATTCTAAACTGCCTTACCTTAGTATCAATCTCCTTCATGGATTCAAGGTTAGTTATAAGCTTTGAAATAATTTCTTCACTTACTGATCCGGAAATAATAACAACTGGAACTGTGTCTTGAAGATCTTCCGGTAACTTCCTTGCTTCGTGCTGGATCAAAGCTTCAATACTAATATCTTCATTAGCAAAGATAGAAGATATTTTTGCTATCGCCCCAGGCTCATTCTTCACATTAAGTCTAAGGTATCTAGGGAAGCTGGCAGTTTTTTTAGTTATCTTGTTAACCTTCTTAGCAGAATCTTGTGAAGGCCATCCACCATTTGCTATATCCACTAAATCAGCAATAACTGCCGAAGCGGTTGGCTTAGGACCTGCTCCAGGCCCGTAATAGACTGTGGAGCCCATGTCCTCGCAACAGATGTCCAACGCGTTCATCTGTTGTCCCACTTGAGAAAGCAATAATTCTTTTGAAACTAAGGTCGGGTATGCGCTTACGCTTACCTCTTCATCAACTAAGCTGCCATAAGCAATGTGTTTTATGGCGTAACCTAATTCAGCTGCATATTTTAAATCTTCTGGATCTACTTGATCTATTCCGCCATAACTTACTGATTTAAAGTCAAAAGGAACCTTAAAGGCAAGAGCTGCCAAAATACTTGCTTTTTGAGCTGCGTCAGTTCCATCAATGTCCATTGTAGGATCTGCTTCTGCTAACCCCAGGTCTTGTGCTTGCTTTAAAGCATCATCAAAATTAGTATTTTTATCAGACATTTCGCTCAGTATGAAATTGGTAGTTCCATTTAATATACCTGCAAACCATTGGACTTTATTAGCCACTAAACCTTCTCTAAGGGCTTTAATAACAGGGGTTCCTCCTGCAACCGAAGCTTCAAAACCTATCTGTACGTTCTTTTCTTTTGCTAGCTTAAATAACTCATCTCCATGAGAAGCTATTAGAGCTTTATTAGCAGTCACAACGTGCTTTCCATTCTTAATTGCTGTCTCGACTAATTCTTTTGCTAAATCGCAACCTCCTATAAGCTCAACTAAAACATCTATTTCATTGCTAGCAGCAACTTCTTTTAGATCCTCAACTACATTTAATTGTTTATTTTCGACTGCAGCTTTTCCTTTTCTGGCGCCTACAAGCACTACTTCCAGATGCACTCCTCCTTGGCTTTGAATAATTTCAGGATTCTTATTGAGAGTATCAAGAACGGCTCCGCCAACATTGCCTACTCCGCATATTCCTATTTTTAGAGTTTTCATTATTAACCTATAGCTTGGACCTTGCTTGCTTTTGATAAGAACTTTTTAATGTTTCTAATTGCCTGCCTTGTTCTATGTTCATTTTCAATTAAAGAGAAACGTACAAATCCTTCCCCATAATCTCCAAATCCTATTCCTGGTGATACTGCCACTTCAGCTTCTTTTAATAGCCTCTTGCTAAATTCTAAGGAGCCCAAAGATCTTAAAGTGCTTGGTATTTTTGCCCAAACAAACATCGTGGCTTTTGGACTTTCTACCTTCCAACCTGCATCATTTAACCCCTTTATTAAAACATCCCTTCTAGTTTGATATCTTAATCTAATTTCTTCTACGTAATCATCTCCATCATCTAAGGCTTTGATTGCGGCTACCTGTATAGGAGTAAATAAACCGTAATCAAAATAAGACTTAATTCGAGACAAGGCAGCTAGTAAGTCTTTATTCCCGCAGCAAAACCCTACTCTCCATCCGGGCATGTTATAGCTTTTAGAAAGTGAGAAGAATTCAACAGCAACTTCTTTTGCTCCCTCAACCTGCAGAATAGATGGAGCTTTATAGCCATCAAAACATATGTCAGCGTAAGCAAGGTCTTGTATTACCCAAATCTTATGCTCTTTAGCGAAATTAACGATTTTCTGAAAGAATTCTATATCCACGCATTCAGTAGTAGGATTCCCAGGGAAATTTAAAACTAACATTTTTGGTTTAGGAAAAGAGTTTGTAACGGCAGATTCTAGTTCAGCAAAAAAATCTATACCTTCTCCAATAGGGACGTGTCTTATATCAGCTCCAGCAATTACAAAGCCATAAGGATGAATAGGATAAGAGGGATTTGGTACTAAAACGGCGTCCCCTTTATCAAGTGTAGCTAAAGCTAAGTGTCCCAGGCCTTCTTTAGATCCCATTGTTACCACTGCTTCAGATTCTGGATCAAGAGTTACGTCAAACTTCCTTTGATACCAATCGCAAATAGACTTCCTTAATCTTGGTATTCCTTTTGATTGTGAATATCTATGAGTACTAGGCTTAAGAGAAGATTCCCTTAGTTTTTCTACTATTTCTTCTGGAGTAGCCTGATCAGGGTTCCCCATACCAAAATCTATAATGTCCTTACCTTCCTTTCGGGCAGCAGCTTTTAACGTCTGTATTTCATCAAAAACATACGGTGGTAGTTGATTAACTCTCGGAAAATCTTTATCCATTAAACAATTCTAACTATTTGTATCAAGTAAATTAAGTAATTCTTCGGGAGGCAGGTATCCAGGTATTAATTTTCCTTCTTGAGTAACTATAGAGGGCGTTCCTTGAACTCCAATTGATCTACCTAAATTAAAGTGACTTTCTACAGGGTTAATAGAGCAAACATTGTCTTGAATTTCTCCGCCTTGTTTTAAGACTGTTAAAGAATAATGGGGGTCATCTGCGCACCAAGCAGAAACAATTCTTCTATAAGAATCTGATCCAATTCCGGCTCTCGGATAAGCTAAGTAATTAACTTTTATTCCCAAATTAAGATATTCTTCAATTTGGCTATGAAACTGCCTGCAGTAACCACAATCTACATCCGTAAAAACAAATACATTGTGTTTTGCCTCTTTAGGTTCAAAAATAATGAACTGATTATCATCAAGCCCTTCTATTAAAGCTTTTCTCTGAAAATCTCTACGGGCTTCTGATTTATTTACTAGTCCTTCTTTGGTTATGAGATAAATATCTCCAGAAATTAAATAATTTCCATCTGAAGTGACGTACAAAGGTTCAACCCCTTCAAAATTTACTTCGTAATAGCCTTCAATGTCAGTTGAATTAATTGAGTTTAACTGAATAGATTCAGGCAACATCTCTTTTAACTTCTTTTCGATAGTTAAAGTTTCGTCATTACTAGTTTCATCATTGGAAGAGCATCCAAGAGAGAAACTGGAAACAATAATAATTAATGATAATTTAGCTAAGAAATTCATTTTTAACCTCTAGGGTGGTGCTCATTATGTAATTCTTTCATTCTATGTCTAGCTACTTCCGTATATATCTGTGTTGTTGAGAGGCTGGTGTGCCCTAATAAAAGTTGAACTGTCCTTAGATCAGCTCCATGATTAAGTAGGTGAGTTGCAAAAGCATGCCTTAAGGTGTGAGGCGAAAGATTTTTTTTGATCTCTGATTTTAGGGCATACTCCTTAATTCGATACCAAAAGGCTTGCCTGGTCATAGAACTTCCTCTTTTACTTAAAAAAAGAGCCGACTCTCTTTCATCCTTAATCATTAAAGTGCCTCTAGCTCTATTAATATACTCTGAAACCCAAAATAATGACTCCTCACCCATTGGAACTAATCTTTCCTTTTCTCCTTTACCAATAACCCTTATAACACCCTGCCTTAGATTAACATTCAACAAATCTAAATTTATTAACTCAGAAACTCTAAGCCCACAAGCATATATTAATTCAAGCATAGCTCTGTCTCTCAACCCTATAGGTTCTTTTGTGTCAGGGGCATTTATTAATTTTTCTACTTCTTCTTCAGATATTACCTTAGGGAGAGAGTGACCTAATTTAGGGCTATCTATTTTTGCAGTTGGATTTTCTTTTAAATTATATTTATTACTGAGCTGGTTATATAAAGCTCTTAAACTAGATAATGATCTAGCTGTTGATCTGCTGCTGTATCCTTTTTTTAATCTATAGGCCAAATAATCTAGAAGCTCTACTTTAGTAACTTCCAATAGATTGATTGTCTTTAACCATTTATTGAATGTAGATATATCTTGTCGATAAGCGCTTAATGTATTCTGACTTAGGCCTTTTTCAAGCCAAAGTTCATCGATAAAGTTATCGATTAATTCTTCTGATTCTGGGGATTTGCTGCTCATAAATTGATCAGCCCAATAAAATTGACTTAAGTAAGTTTTTCTTTAATTCTAGCAGAACGTCCAGTTCTTTCTCTTAGGTAGAATAATTTAGCTTGTCTCACATCTCCGCGTCTTTTAACTTTTATACCGCTGATGATAGGACTATGAGTTTGAAAAGTCCTTTCAACTCCAATCCCGTTAGATATCTTTCTAACAATAAAAGAAGAGCCTAAACCTCTCTTTTTTATAGACAAAACAATGCCTTCAAACGGTTGCAGTCTCTCTCTGCTTCCTTCAACAACTCTTACATCAACAGTAACCGTATCCCCAGGAGCAAAATCAGGGATATCATCTCTTAACTGAGAAGCTTCTGCGACTTGTATGTGCTTGTTTCTACTCATTTCTATAATTAATCTTTTTGAAGTTGCGCATTCTATCAGATAACAGTATTAACCTTCACCTTTAATTTCATCAATTAATTCTGCTTCTTCAGAAGTGAATTCTCTTCTTTCGATAAGGTCAGGTCTAGTGGATAAAGTCCTCCTCAAAGACTCTTTTAGCCTCCATCTTCTGATTTCTGCATGATTTCCACTTAATAAAACTTCAGGAACATTGCCGTAATTGCTCTTTTCAGGTCGAGTGTATTGGGGAAATTCTAATAAACCATTATTAAAAGACTCTTCCACAATAGAATTATCGTCACCCAAGACTCCTTCAATTAGTCTAGAAATACCTTCTAATAAAATTAAAGCCGGTAATTCACCTCCATTAAGAATGTAGTCTCCCACTGAACAAACTTCATCCACACAAGCTTCTTCAACTCTATTATCTATACCTTCGTATCGTCCAGAAATTATAGTTAAATTCTCCTTTTTGCTTAATTCTAATAATTTTTGTTGATTTAAAACTTTTCCATGAGGGGCCATACAAACAACATAAGTTTCGTTTTCTTTCTTAATGGCATTAACTGTCTTTATTATAGGTTCTGGTTGCAAAACCATTCCAGATCCTCCGCCATACGGTCTATCATCTAAACGTCCATTCTTATCTTCTGAGAATTCTCTCGGGTTCCAAGTTGAAATAGAAAATTTGTTCTCGGAGATTGCATTAGAAATAATCCCATGGGATACAAAATCTTGTATGAGTTCTGGAAAAATAGTAACTAAGTTGAAATGCATTTAATAATCTTCCGGCCAATCAATTAAGATTGTTTTATCTTTTTTATTTATTTCTTTTACCACGTTATCCTTTATGTAAGGCACTAGTCTTTCTTTTTCATCGACACTGTTTTCAGTTGGTTCTATGACTAGGACATCATTAGCATTTGTTTCCAATATCTCCTTAATTTTTCCTAGGTCAACATTATCTAAATTCTTAACGTTCAAACCTTCTAACTCAAAGTAGTAAGCTTGATTGTCATCTAATACAGGAAGGGAATCTTCTAAAATAAAAAGCTCTTTATCTCTTAGCTTCTCCGAGTCATTTCTTGAGTTGGTTTCCTGAAATTTAAGAATAACCCTATCTTTTTGCAATAATAGCTTTTCTACTTTTACTACCTTTCCGTCTTCAAGAAACAATCCCTCGTAGTCAGGGAGTTTATTCGCGTCTTCTCCATAATAGTGGATATAGAGAAAACCCTTCACTCCATGAGGCTTTCCTAATTTTCCTAGTAATATTTTTCGGTCTGAGGACCGCATCAATAAACGAGAAGGTTCTTCTTAAGAACTTTTATCTTCGTCCTCTTCCTTTGCTGGAGCTTCCTCTGCTGGAGCTTCCTCTACCGGAGCTTCTTCTACTGGAGCTTCCTCTGCTGCTTCCTCTGCTGGAGCTTCCTCTACCGGAGCTTCTTCTACTGGAGCTTCCTCTGCTGCTTCCTCTACCGGAGCTTCTTCTACTGCTTCCTCTGCTGGAGCTTCTTCTACTGGTGCCGCTTCTTCTGCTGCTTCCTCTGCTGGAGCTTCCTCTACCGGAGCTTCTTCTGCTGCTTCCTCTGCTGGAGCTTCCTCTACCGGAGCTTCTTCTGCTGGCGCTGCTTCAGCTTCTTTTGCAGCAACCTTTAAAGCTAACTTCTTAATTCTTTTTTCTTCTTTCGCAGCTAGTCTCTTCTCAGTTTGTTCTGGTGTTTCTGTATTCTGTTTAAGTAAATTTAAAACTCTTTCACTTGGTTGAGCACCTTTTGAGATCCAGTAATCAATTCTTTCCACATCTACTTCTAATCTAACCTCTTGACCAGAAGCTATAGGATTATAATAACCCACTCTCTCAACAAATCGTCCGTCACGTGGCATGCGTGAATCAGCCACACTTATGTGATAAAAAGGTCTTTTCTTTGCTCCAGAACGAGCTAATCTAATTGTTAACATTTATTAAAAACTGTCTCTATAATATTTAAAAAGGCGCCTATTCTAAGGTATAAAGCTATGCTTTCAAGGAAAATCTTTAAATCAATGTTTTTTACAGATTGCGTAGATTAGTTATAATAATAACTATCTTGAATATTATTTTTACTTCTTGAATATTTTATATATATCGCATCCCCTTTTTGGGACCCTTTAAGTTGAACGAAATACCCCTTTGGATTCTTTTTAGCGCAATAACATTGCTTGTGCTTTTCTCTGCTTTCTTTTCTGGTTCTGAAACCAGCATGATGGCAATTAATCGTTATCGACTGAAGCACTTAGTAAAAGAAAAGAATAAATCGGCAAAAAGAGTAACTAAATTACTTGAAAGAACAGACCGACTTTTGGGTGTAATATTAATAGGAAATAACTTTACTCACACTCTGGCAACTGCAATAGCAACAGTCATAGCTATAAGGCTTTGGAGTGATAGTGCTGTACTAGCAGTAACAGTTTTTATGACCATAGTGATGATAATCTTCGCTGAAGTAATGCCTAAGACCATTGCAGCTCTCAAACCTGAAAGCATTGCATTTCCTGCATCCTTTATTCTTAAGCCATTATCTAAAATTTTAAGTCCGCTAATCACATTAGTTAGCCTCATCTCCAATGGAGTCACTAAATTACTTGGTATTGATTTAGATAATACTGATAACGAAGAATTAAAACCGGAAGAACTAAGAACTTTGCTACAAACTTCTAGAGTTCCAAAAAGACAAGAAAACATGTTAATGGGAATCTTTGATATGGATTATTTGTCGGTTAATGATGTCATGGTCCCGAAGAACGAGATAATTGGAATTGATTTAAATGACGATATAGAAACCATATTAGAAGAACTACAAAACATAGATTACACGTATATACCTTGTTTTGAAGATTCGATAGATAATATCCTAGGTTTCTTAACAATCAATAAAAAGGCTGATTTCTATGGAAGAAAAGATCTAACGACTAAGGCCCTTAAGAGTGAGCTTATAGATCCCCTATTTGTGCCAGAAAATACTTCTTTATCAAAACAACTATCTAATTTTCAATCTGCCAATGCTAGAGTGGGTTTAATTGTGGATGAGTATGGTGATATTGAGGGCATAATTACTCTTAGAGCAATACTTGAAGTAATTGTTGGGGAAATTACTTCAGACTCTGTAGATAGAATGGACATCATGCCTCAAACTGATGGTTCTTTTATGATAGAAGGAAGTGTAATGATCAGAGAGATCAACCAGAGATTAGCATGGGACCTACCTACTGAAGGGCCAAAAACACTTAGTGGCTTAATCTTAGAAAACGTTCAGACTATTCCTGAAACCAATGTAGGCGTTATAATTGGAGATTACAGAATTGAAACCGTTCTCATTAAAGAAAATGTAATCAAAATCGCTAAAATAGAAAAAATAGATACACTAGACGAAGATGAAGAGGATAAAGAATGATAAATGAATTTTGGAATTTGATAGTAGAGACATGGGAAACAGGAATTCGAGGAATTGGAATTGATGATATTCTTATTTGTCTTGCCGTAATTATTGGAGCTTTAGTAACAAGAAGTTTATTCAATACTTACTTGATTGATAAAATAGCTAAGTTTGCTGAGTCTTCTGAAAGTACTATAGATGACGAAATAGTTGAATCTTTAAGAGGGCCCCTTGGTCTTATTCCAGTAGCTTTTGGTCTTTACCTAATAACCTCTTATCTTCCTTTTGCAGGTTCTCTAGACTTAATTGCTACAAATTTAGTCAGAATGATTGTTATTTATACAATCTTTAGTGCTTTCTCTAACCTCACTAAGCCCCTTCTATCAGTTTTAGGTGAAAGTTCCTGGTTAACGCCTGCAATGAGCACCTGGCTAAGCAGAGTGGCTGGAGTTCTTATTTGGATAGTAGCCATCACAATGATGTTAGATATATGGGGAATTGAAATAGGCCCAATTATTGCAGGTCTAGGTCTTTTTTCTGTAGCTGTTGCTTTAGGTGCTCAAGATATGTTTAAAAATATCATCGCAGGAATTTTTATAATAAGTGAAAAAAGATTCCAACCTGGAGACAGAATAAGGCTTGGGAGTGGCTTACACGGTATAGTAGAAACTATTGGTTTTAGATCTACACAAGTGAGGCTTTTAGACACTTCCCCAGTATTTGTTCCTAATACTGATCTATCTGACTCTCAGGTTACAAACCATCAAGACATGCGTTACAGGAGACTTTTTTGGACAATTAATCTTGTTTATAGCTCTACTGCAAAACAGCTAGAAAGTATTTGCAAAGATATTCAAGAGTATATAAATACGATGAACGGCGTTATAGAGAATCCAGGACAGGAAAATTTTGTCAAAGTGACTGAGCTAGGTTCAAGTTCTATAGACCTAACAATTCTATGTTACTTGGAGGTTGTAAGTTATACCGAATTCTCTCAAATAAAGCAGGATCTGGTATTTAAGATAATGGAAACCGTAGAATCGCATGGTTCCGGATTTGCCTTCCCAAGTAGATCAATTTATATAGAAAACCAGCCTGAGTAAGAAATTACTTTAGCTAACTAAAACCAGGTATTCATGATTACCGGGATGGAGATACAAACAATTAATATCTCCAAAGGTAACCCTAATTTCCAATAGTCTGAGAATCTGTAATTACCTGGACCCATTACCAAAGTATTACATTGGTGACCAATAGGAGACAAGAAAGCACAACTTGCTCCAACTGCAACAGCCATCAAGAACGGCTCTATCGGATGATTCATCTGTTGGGCAACTTGTATTGAAAGAGGAGCCATAATTACTGCTGTTGCAGCATTGTTAATTAGATCTGAAATAAACATGGTGAACACTAGAATAACCACCAAGACCCACGCAACATGAACACCAGATAGATTGGTAGTAATAAAATCAGCGCTAGCTGAGCTAAGGCCAGAGCTCGTTAAAGCACCGCCTATAGGAATCATTGCACCCAGCATCACAACAACAGGCCACTCTATGTGTCGATATATTCCTTCACCTGTCAGTAATCTTCTTGACGCATAAGCCAATACACAAATAAGAAAGGCTACCAAGATATTAACGTCAAAAAATATGACTGCAACCAGGGCAAGAACAAATATTAGTAAGGCTTGCCACGCTCTTGATGTGTCTCTTATAACGTCAAGCTCTCTTTGCCAAAGAGGCATTAAACCTAACAATTCAAGCTTTTCAGCAACACTTTCATCTGTATCACGAGCTGAAAGCAACAAAACATCCCCTGCTTCGAATATCTCTCTAGCCAATCTTCTTCTGAGTTTAGTGCCCTGCCTCCACAAACCCAATAATGAAAGAACACCTCTAGCCATACGCTTAAAATAGTTATATTTACGACCTATTAAACGTGATCTAGGGGTAATCATGGCCTCAATTTCACCTAACTCTCCAAGTTGACTTGGGTCTTGTAAATCTGGGTCGATAATCAATCCAAATTCTGTCTGAACTCCAGCTACATCATCGGGAGAGATTTTTAGAACAAGGATTTGAAGAGCCTCAAAAGTTTCTCTGTGGTGAGGCCTTCTAATAGTGCCCTTTTCAGACACGACACCCATCAATACATTGTCTGTACCAAGCTCACTAGTTAGCTCATGGATTCTTTTTCCTACTAAAGTGCTGTCTTCTGAAATAGTCATCTCAACCAGATAATCTTGTATATCTACTAGAGGTATCTTTTCGCTACCCTCTTCTCTCAATTTCACTAAACGCCAGCCTACAATCGCTATAAAAAGAATACCCAAAAGACTTATTGGGAGTCCTGCAAAGGCAAAATCAAAGAATTCAAAAGATTGACTTGAATAGTCCTCTCTAAATTCTGAAATGATGATGTTTGGGGGAGTGCCTATCTTAGTATTCATCCCACCTAGAATAGAGGCAAAAGCTAATGGCATAAGGAATTTAGAAGGATTCCATTCCATTTTTTGTGCTATGCCTATAGTTATAGGCAATAACATGGCCATGGCGCCAATGTTATTCATGAAAGAAGAAAGAATGCCTGCCACAAGCATTAAAATGACTAGGAATTGTATTTCACCGCTGACCTTTTGCCTTAAAAGATCACCAATCATGCTAATGAATCCAGACTTCTCTAGCGCTTTACTTATTAGAAGGACCAAAGCAACTGTTATTACTGCGGGGTGACCAAAGCCCAAGAAAGCCTCTTTAGCAGGAACTAGACCTAAAAGAACCATGGAAGCTAGAGCAGTTAGAGTTACTCCGTCATATCTCCACCTTCCCCATACAAGAACACCTAATAATATGAGTATTATTGAAGCTACTTGTATTTGCGGATCCACGACTGCATTTTAGCTTGTAATAAAAATAAAAGGTTAAAAAGAAGGCTTGGAATTTCCTCTTCAAGCCTATAATCTTTTGACTATGGATATTAAAAGTTTCTTTGAAAAACGTATAGATAACTTTCTGGGGGTGTTAATTATTCTTAACATCCTTCATCAAATAATTTCTTCAATGGCATTCATGGAAGGCAGAGAGAGTCTAGCCTTATACGGAGGAATGTTTCTGCAAATATCAATGTATATATTTTCGATCGAGCTTGCGTTGAGAGTCTTTGTTGAAAAGAAACTGAGTTTTTTAAGCGGCTTGGATCTTATAGTGCTTTTGAATCACTTCTTTATAGGACTAATAGATTTGAGGGTTTTCAGAATGTTCAGAGCATTCCAAATTTTCAGTCAAAGCAGAATCCTCCTACCAGCCAACACCCTTTTTAAGACCATAAAAATGCAACGCCATGCCCTTCTCGGCTCTATGGTATTGGTGTTATCAATTCTTTTAGTATTTTCTACATTGATGTATTTTGTAGAAGGTGACGAACAGCCAATCAAGTTAGGCAGTATTCCCCTGGCGCTTTGGTGGGGAATGGAAACATTAACCACGGTTGGGTATGGAGATGTGCACCCTGTTACTGGTCCCGGGAGAGTTTTGGGTTCATTTATTATGCTTTTGGGAATAGCTATGTTTGCGTTGCCCGCAGCTATATTGGGTTCAGCTTATTATGAAGAAATGCAGAAAAGAAATTTTCTGGTCAGCCTTGAAACCATAACGGAAATTCCTATCTTCGCTCAATTGCCCATTAATGCCATAGGAAAGATTAACGAAAAACTAGAAGTAATCTTATTACCAGCAAAAAAAGTTATTTTTGAAAAAGGTGATGAAGCGGATTCCATGTACATCATTGAGTTGGGCAGAGTTGAGATAAATCTTGATCCCAATCCGCCGGTAACAAAAGATCAAGGAGATTTCTTTGGAGAGATGGGCTTGGTCAGCGATAGTCCAAGAAGTGCAACCGTCACAGCGCTTGATGAAGTTAAATTACTGCAACTGAAGAAAGAAGACCTTAACGAATTGATTGAAGAACACCCTATTATTTTTAAGGAAATAGAAGAAAAAATTTCAAGTTATTCTTAAAAGGAATAAGAAAAATTCGTAGTCAGTTGTTCGTCGTGTTTTATTGCATTGATTGGTGGTGCTGAATCGTAAAACCCGCTGTAAACTAAAGAAATCTTAACATTCTTATTAACGGTAAAATCTAAGGAAGTAATGATGCTGGTTTTGAAGTCATCCTTGTATTGATTAAGCGAAGGCTGGTAGTAGAGAGTGGCACTCAAATCAATATTTTCAGAAATATTAAACTTGTCATGCAAATAAACGGCTAGCCTTTCGGTCTCAGTGCTTAGGGCTTGAAGGTCTTCTTCGTCTTCGTAAAGTACACCGAGTCCTAGTCTAGAAGTTTCACTAAGAGCAATTCGAGTGCCGACACCCAACACATCGCGTTGAGCGTACCTGCGAAATGGATTCTTACCTTGTTGAATAAAAAATTCAGTACTGTATTTACTTTCGTTTATAAAAATTAACCTTCCATGCACAAAAGAAGAATCAGCCATTAGAGCTTGATTCCTCTTTCTTTGGGATTTTTGCATGATGAGAAAGGACTCTAGCTTCTCAGAGTTATTATCCAGTCTTAAATTAACGGAATAAAAATTGCTGTGAATATTTCCTCTTGTTCCGTTAAGGGCAACTGAAGCCTTAGAATAAAACCCAACTTGCCCTTCTTTTCTAGAATCCTCTACATTAACTATGGCTTCGGCCACTAATAACTTAGGGAAAATAATTAGAGCCAAAGTTAAGAATATGTATTTATTTAAAATCTGCAATGAATACTCCTTGCCAATCATTTCCGGGCGGATTTTCTTTAAGTTCATCTATCCTTCTTAGAAAAAGGTCATAGTATATTCCAAACTCAATAATTTGAGGTTGGTATTTTTTAATATGTTCCAAAGCTTCCGCCCACTTCTGCGTCCGGTAAAAACTTAAAAACTGATTGTGGTCTTTAACAAAATCACTCTGGTCAAAATTCTCTAAGGCGGTGTAAATCTTGACGGGTTCCGTTTTTCCTTTCACGGCTAACAGATCTAACTCAACTATTTGATGTCCTTGTAAACTCTTAGCAGTCTCTTCACCCAAGATCATCTCAAATCCGTAATGACTGCATTGGCCTTCTAATCTTGAAGCCAAATTAACAGCATCGCCTAAAACGGTATAATCAAAACGATCCTCAGAACCCATGTTACCGACTATGCATTGACCGCTGTTTATGCCAATACCCACTGAGAGCATATCTTGTTCACTTCGTTCTAAGTCTAAGTTTAGATTGGTCAAAGCTTTTTGCATGGCAAAAGCGGATTGCAACGCTCTTTCACGATGATCAGGTTGATCCGTTGGAGCATTCCAAAAAGCCATGATGCAATCTCCCATGTATTTATCAATAGTGCCTTCAGTCGCTAAGATTTCATTGGAAAGAACGGTCAAAACCTGATTAATTAAATCCGTCAATCCTTCAGGGTCTTTCTGATACTTCTCCGAAATAGCTGTAAAACCGCGTATATCGGAAAAGAGAAAAGTCATCTCTTTTCTTTCCCCTCCTAAGACTAAAGATTCACTCGATTGGGCTAATTTTTCTACCATGGCAGGGGTTAAATATTGCGAAAATGCCGTTCTTACTTTACTGCGTTCTAATTCGGTGAATAAAAAATTAAAGAAAGTAATCACTAAATAAGCGATAAGACAAATAACTAGAGGCGATATAGGGTCAACCAGGTACTGATGATTTATAAAGAAATAATAGCTGGTGTATACAACAGAACCATTTCCTAAAGCAAAAACAGCCAACCCCCCCACGGGTCCATTGCGTTGGATGACAATCGTCATCAATACGGAGATTACAAGACCCGCTAGAAACTCTAGACCCAAAAGCCAATCGGGTCTTTTTAAGAATGTATTGGAAAATATTTGCTGTACAAATTGAGCAACGATGGTTACACCGGGTACGTTTTGTTCAATAGCGTTTGACCTTAAATCAAATAAACCTGAAGCGCTTGTACCGACAATTGTAATTTTTCCTTCGAAATAACTAGAGTCATATTCATCATTTAGTACTTTCCAGGCAGGAATGATATTTAAATTTTTAGTGGGAGTTGGGTATATCCATAAGCTTCCATCTGGATTAGTAGGCATCACCAAACCGCCTAATTTAACGTGATTGATTCCGGTTGCTTCTCCAAATGCTTCTTCGCTAGAAGCGTTCGATGATTTAATTTGATAAGTTGAAGCTCCTATAGCCACTCTAACTAATTCTAGAGGGAAGGACGGAATGAGTTTGTCATTGATTGTTTCAAAAGTAGGAATGGTCCTAACAATTGAATCATTATTACCAATACTCATGCTACCAAGCCCCGCACTGGCATCTTCCAGTAGAGCAATATTCTTTTGCAAACCTTTGTATTGAGGAACAAACTGCTTGGCGTCATCCCCCTGAGCGACTAAACCGAACTTGCCGTTCTCATAGTTTATTTTCTTATTGTTATTAGGAGCTAAGCCAAGCACAACAGTACCGTGATCCTGTATAGATGAGGCAAAGATTTCATCATGATCAGCCGTCTTTTCAAGAATTCTCACAAGCTCGGGCTCTTGCTTATACATTTCTTGAAGCTCTTTTGATCCCGTTCTATCGTGTTCAGCAAAAACAATATCAAAACCCGTTGCAGCTGAAAGTTTTGTTTTATCAGTTAAAGCAGCTAATGTATTTCGTGACCAAGGCCATTGCCCTAGCCTATTTAAAGATTCATCATCAATATCAATAACAATTACTGGATCCTCTTCTAAAGTAACTCTGGGAAAGAGAACTTGAAAAGTGTCAAAAGAAGTCAGTCTTAACTCAGTAAATACTCCTAAAGGATTGAGTAAGGGAAAAAAGGCAAGGATAATTGCAAAAGGGATTAAAGATTTTCTGCCTAGTTTACTCATGTTCATCACTTATATTTGGAATAATGCTTTCTTAGACGTACTTTGAAAGAGTATAGTAAAGATGCTCTTTAACCTTTTCTGGAGGTAAATTAAACATATTCAGGGTTGAAAAATATTCGACATATATTTTTCTTGGGTCATCTCCGCTAGTCAACCTTCTAAAGGCTCCTATTTGAGCCCATCTAAAAGTTTCCCTTGCATTTCTAAAGTGTATAAGAGTGTCCAATTCCGGTAGAGGAACTTCTCCTCTTCTTATGGCTAGTATCACTAAGTCTTCCATAGCTCGTTCCGCGGAGTTTTCATAAATACGGTGCAAAACCAAAGGTCTTTCAATTATCCAATCTAGAGAGGGTGAGTTTTCGAAAGTTAGAAGGAGTTGAAATAATGCCTCAAAGATTCTTAACAAAGGGCTCTCTTCAGTCTGGGAATTAACAAGCCATTGCTCTACTTTTATTTTTATTAGGTTAGTGACAGCTGCTTCATGCGCATCATCTAAAGAGGAGAAATAATTATAGAAGGTTCCGTAAGCCACGTCGGCCTCTTTCGTTATCTTTTTAACATTAATATCTTTGTAACCTTCTGCATCTAAGACCTTTATGGTTGCACTCACTAGCCTTTGTTCAGTTCTTTCTCTGGTTTTACTCATATTTTCTGACAAAAAATTGATTAGATGTCATTTATACATTAAAAATGCTTTATTTTAAACCTTAAATAACTGATAATTTATCAAATTTTTTTATTGGAGGCCTATAATTCGGCTATTTTCTGTTTATGCGAAGAATCCTAAACTTTATACCGCCTCTTTTTATGCTTAGCTTGTTGCTTGTCAATCAACCCGTCTTAACTGATAACGTTTCTCCCGTTATAACTGATCCGAAGCAGATAGAGGCTGCGGAAGAAGAAAGACAGGAAATCTTTAATTCTTTAATGGATGACCCAACCAATTTAGATAACTTATTCAAATACGCAAATTTATCAATTATTTTAGGCGATTTAGAGGCAGCTATAAGTGTTTTCGAACAGATGCTAATTTATGAACCTGATTTGCCAAGGATTAGACTAGAACTTGGTGTTCTTTATTTTAGGTTGAACGCTTATCCCTCAGCTAAGCTTTATCTTTCCAGCGTCAAGAAATACGATCCACCTGAAGAGGTACTTAAGAAAGTTGAAAGTTTTTTAGAGGCTATTGTTGAAGCGGATAGCGAGTTTCGATGCCGACATACAATTGGTATGGGACTCACGCGTTCCAGTAACGCTAATGCGGGCATAGATGCAGATTTTATTGAGATTGCAGGATTTCCTTTACTTGTCTCCGAAGACTCCAAAACGCAAGGCGACATAACCAAAAACTTTAGATATTCATACACTGTCAATCAAGATCTTAAGCACCCCAGAGGTGATACAGTAAACTATATATTTTCTTTAACAGATGAACGTCTAGACAAATTTGATAGATTTGATATGTCCACGGCAGTAATCTCAATAAATAGAATCTTTAACCTTGAAGAAAATTCTTTTTTTAGCAGACCATTTATTAATACTAGCGTTACAGGATTTATGGTTTTGCTAGCCGATAAGGCTTTGCTTAGCTCGCAACAGTATCGCTTGGAATTTGGATCTGCATTATCTGATCAACACTTTATATCAATTGGTTCGTATTACGATATAAGAAATTTTCTAACGAATGATTCTAAAAGTGGTCACATTAATGGTTTGAATCTCACAAACTCTTACATCACTGATAAGTACTTTGTGACTGAATTAAAATATGACCGCACGAAATTCAATGCTAAAGCAGCTTGGGAACATTACTTATCAAACTCTTATGAATTAAAGTTTTCGAAACAACTTAGTGGAGGTTGGGTTTTCAACTCCTCTATTTCGCATTCTAAGAGATCGCATTCTCGCCCTGCCCCAGTCTTCGGTACAAGAAAAGATGAAATTAATTCTTTTAAAGTAGATTTCTCTAAACCTTCTTCTGACAACTGTCTTGTTACCAAATATAGCCTTTCAAAGAATAAGAATAGAAGCACTATAGACATATACGAGAGAAGTAACCTACAGGCAAGCGTAGACCTTAATTACCTTTGTTTAACTGGAGGTTCAGACTAATGAAGATTTTAAAGCTGATATACGTAGTGAGCCTTTGTTTGCTTGCATTTACTCAACCTGTTTTAACGAAGAATGAGATAGGTGTAGCTTCTGCGGTTAATAAAAATACCACCGACTTAACGTTAGAAGAAGAAAGAAAGTTGGTTGAAGCTGGGTATAAGATCATCCAAAACCACACCATTGAGACAGACTCAATTGGTAGAGCGCAAATGTTGCTTGTCGATGGCACAGCTTTTTCGGTCGGTCCTAACTCCTCGGTTACCTTGGATAAGTTTATTTACAACCCTAAAACTGCCGAAGGAACTCTAGAAGTTACCAGCAAGGGTTTATTGAGATTGGTTGGAGGAAAGGTAACTAAGAAAAAACCTGCTCTCATTAGGACTAACTCGGCCACTGTAGGAATTAGAGGTGGTATTACAATCGTGCAAACGCAAGGGCTATCCACAACGGCTGCTTTTGTCTACGGGGATGAAATGACCATCACCCCTAATCAAAACTCTGAAGGCGACACGTCTCTAACTGAAAATGGTTTCGTTGTGACTGTGGCCACTCCTAGTAGTAGCGCTGAGTACCCTATTCCACTTACCTCTGACTTTCTCTCAGCACTGCAAGAAGATTTAGAGGCGAGAGAAGAAGAATCCGATGATGAGTCTGAAGATGAGTCTGAAGATGAGTCTGAAGATGAGTCTGATGATGAGTCTGATGATGATTCTTCGGATGATGATTCTTCAGATGATGATTCTTCGGATGATGATTCTTCGGATGATGATACTTCAAGTGATGACTCAAGTGATGACTCAAGTGATGACAGCACAGCAGATAATGATTCCAGTGATGAGGGTACTACCGATAATAGCGCTACTGAAGAAACAACTGCGGACTCAGATGACGATTCCCAACCTGACGTTAATGAGGGTGCTCTAGATTCTTCTGGAGTTTCTGATAATTCTTCTGATGTTGATCCTGATGAACTTTCAACTGCTGATGATTTAGACGCTGACACTGAAATTGATGTAGAAACGACTGAAGAATCCGCTGAAGAAGTTTCTGAAGAAACTTCTGATGCAGCCGATTCATCTTCTGATGACTCCGTTTCTGTTAATCAAGCAACAATCTTAGTTGAGGAACAATCGATTACCTTGGAATCTAATTTGGTGGCCAACTCTTTTGAAGAAAATACTGTAGCAGGAACCATCGTAGGAACTGTAACGGCCACTGATTCACAAGGCGATGATATAACTTTAACCCTCTCAGGTACGGGTAGTGAGAACTTCTCAATAACTGAAGATGGGGAAATTGTCCTAGTTACATCTTTGGATTATGAAGAAACAAGTTCATACAACTTAACCGTTACCGCTTCTGATGGCACCAACGAAACCACCACTGAGATCACCTTCTCAATTATTGATGTCGATGAAGTCATTAACGTAAACACAACTCTAAGCTCCAACTCTTTTTCAGAAGACATTCAAGTTGGTACCACCTTAGCCACGATTGTCGCTACTGACCCTGAAGGGGAAGAAGTTACCTTTTCTCTTTCCGGTGAGGGTAGTGAGAACTTCTCAGTTACTGAAGATGGGGAAATTATCCTGGTTACGTCTTTGGATTATGAAAATTATTCCACTTACAACATAACCCTAAACGTGTCTGATGGAACCAACACAATTTCCACTGTATTTATCATCAATGTCGACAACGTCAATGAACCGATTACGTTAACTTCAGCTCTTGCTTCAGAAAACTTTTCAGAAGACGCTGCCATTGGGACTGTAGTAGCCACCTACTCCGGAAATGATCCTGAAGGCACCGAAATCACTTATTCTCTATCAGGAACAGGTAGTGAGAACTTCTCGGTTACTGATGAAGGCACGATCGTCACGGTCACTAATCTTGACTATGAATCAGACAACTCGTTCACCTTAACCTTAAGTGCTTCTGATGGCACCACTACTTCAGATAAGGAAGTTGTCATCACGATAACCAATGTGGATGAACCGGTCACTTTATCAACTTCTTTGGCCTCTGACTCTTTTGCCGAAGACCTTACAACCGGTAGCACCATAGTGAGCACCACCGCTTCTGATCCAGAAGGACAAAATTTGACCTACACTTTAACAGGCGATGGCAGTGAAAATTTCTCTATTTCTGATAATGGGTCTGTAGTTCTACTCAACTCGCTTAATTACGAAAATCAAACTTCGTACACGTTAATCCTAACTGCTTCTGACGGAACCTCTTCCTCTTCTTCAGAATTTACATTTTCGATAACGGACGTTAATGAAACAATCGATCTTAGCATCGCACTTGAAGCCAGCTCCTTTTCTGAAGGAACAGCCACGGGAACCACCCTCTTAACTTCTACCGCTGTTGACGTTGAAGGAGATGCGATCACTTTCTCACTTTCAGGCACCGGCAGCGATAACTTCTCCGTCTCAGAGGACGGAACCGTTACTTTACTTAATGCTTTGGATTACGAAACCACCTCAACCTACAACTTGACCTTAAGTGCGTCGGATGGCACCAACACCGTTAACTCCACTTTCACTTTAAACATCGATGACGTTAATGAAGCAGCCTCCTTAGATTTTTCTTTGGAAGCTGAATCGTTTTCTGAAGACACTTCAACTGGCACCACCATCGCCATTACTTGGGTAACGGATCCTGAGAACGATAACATTACCTACACTTTGTCGGGCACGGGCAGTGAGAATTTTACGGTTTCAAACAACGGAACCATTCTTTTAAGTAGTGCGTTGGATTACGAGACTGCAACTTCTTACAACCTTACCTTAACCGCCTCAGACGGCACGAACGAAACCAGTAAAAACATCGCGTTTACCGTGAATAACGTAAATGAAACGCCAACCCTATCGACTAATTTAGCGTCTAGTTCATTTTCTGAAGACATTTCAACCGGAACCACTATTGCCACCTCAACGACCTCTGATCCTGAGAATGGAACCATCACTTACACGTTAAGCGGAACTGGCAGTGATAATTTTTCAGTAGACAGTTCTGGAAATGTTACTTTATCAAGCGCTTTGGA
>Ga0208411_1000796_pt1 | contig 23187 bp, 18 predicted proteins | sample ETN01SmetaG_4_FD_185793 | JGI IMG/M metagenome (GOLD analysis project Ga0208411, IMG submission 185793) | Marine microbial and viral communities from oxygen minimum zone, Eastern Pacific Ocean - ETNP2014F12-01SV261 (SPAdes) (version 2) | ecosystem: Environmental > Aquatic > Marine > Oceanic ... | reverse complement strand
CAGTCTTGCCATTGATGGCATAGAGCTTTTTGTCAATTGACCCGACGTAAACCGTGCCATCAGAGCCAATGGCGGGGGAGGATTCCACCACACCTCCCGTTTCAAATTCCCATAGCTTGTCCCCAGTCTTGCCATTGATGGCATAGAGCTTTTTGTCCAATGACCCAACGTAAACTGTGCCATCTGGTCCAATGGCGGGGGAGGAGAACACCTGACGTCCCGCTTCAAATTCCCATAGTTTGACCCCATTCTTGCCATTGATGGCATAGAGCTTGTTGTCAAATGACCCGACGTAAACCGTGCCATCAGAACCGATGGCGGGGGAGGACACAAAATTTCCCGTTTCAAATTCCCATAGCTTGTCCCCAGTCTTGCCATTGATGGCATAGAGCTTGTCGTCATCTGACCCGACGTAAACCGTGCCATCAGAACCGATGGCGGGGGAGGAGTGCACCTTATCTCCCGTTTCAAATTCCCATAGCTTGACCCCAGTCTTGCCATTGATGGCATAGAGCTTTTTGTCCCTTGACCCGACGTAAACCGTGCCACCGGCGCCAAGGGCGGGGGAGGAGCCCACACCATCTCCCGTTTTAAATTCCCAGAGGGCGGTGCCGGATTTTCCAATATCTGGATTTGAGGGATTAGTGGTTGGTGGTGGCGGCAGGTTGGGTTCAGGTGTCCCAGTTGCAGGTGGTGGGCTAGCAGGTTTCTGATTCTGCACTTGCTCTGCTGGACCTTTCTTCAACAAAAACCATGCGCCTACGCCCAAGGCACTGAACACCAGCAGACCGGCCACAGCCGCCATCACAATTTTCTTTTTACTTTTCCCTTTAGTCGGAGCCGGAACCGCTTCAGCAAGAACGGGTTCAGGCTTTGAGGGGGGTGTCTCCTCTGCCATTTGGGCCGGGTGCGGAGGTTCCTCCAATGGAACAGATTTGGCGATGAGCTGCTCCAATGGAATCCAGCCTTCCAAGCCCTCGTGATAGGCAAAATCATCTGCCAAAAGCACGCCTTGGCTCAGGTAGTCCTGTACCTGTTCCAACGTGTAGGGGCCGCTGGAGTCTTCCCCGCGTGTGATGAAAATCTGCACGGCCCCAATCTGCCATATTGGCCGATGAAGTAAATCGCATTGTTTTTGGGCGGAATTTCCAGTATATCCCCAGCACGGACATGTCCGAAGGAGGCAATAGCCAGTCAGATCTGCAAAGGCGGGTGCACGAAGTCATTTTCGAAGCCGATACCCCGGCAGGTAAAACCTTTGATGTCTTCCTGATCATCTGCATCCTGCTAAGCGTACTGGCCGTGGTGGTTGACACCGTTCCCAGCATCAACCCAAGCCAAAGCAGCCTGCTGCACAAAGCGGAATGGGGCTTCACGATTTTCTTCACTGTTGAGTACCTGCTCCGGCTTTGGTGCGTGAAGTCGCCCAAGATGTACGCCACGAGTTTCTTTGGCGTCATCGATGTTGTCGCCATTCTGCCGACCTATCTGGCCCTTATCCTGCCGGGCGCCGAATACATGCTGATGATCCGGTTCCTGCGAGTCCTGAGGGTCTTCCGGGTGCTGGGCATGAATTCGTACGTTCAAGGCTCCACCATGATTTGGCGTTCCCTCGTTCGCAGCCGCGCCAAAATTGTCGTGTTTCTGACGGCAATCTTAATTTTGGTCACCATCTTTGGCGCAGCCATGTACACCATTGAAGGGCGACAGGTGAAAATCAACGATCCTTCCGCTCCTGAACTGATAGTGGGACAACGGGTGGATCTGGAACGGGAAAAAGGAACCAGCATAAAGGCAAGGGTTACAGCCATTGAAGAAACCTCACTCACCTTGAGCCTGCCCGATGGGAGCAGCAAAACCGTGGCGAATGATGACCCGACCCTCACCCGACCTTTCAACTACAAGTTTGAAAGTATCCCCAAGAGTGTTTACTGGGCCATCGTCACCCTCACCACCGTTGGCTACGGTGATATAAAGCCAATCACCCCCTTCGGCCAAGGGTTGGCGGCTCTGGTCATGATCATGGGTTACAGTATTCTCGGCTTGTGCATTGGCGTCATCGTCGCCACTGAGATTGCGGATAGTTCAAAAAACGGTGATCCGGATAACCGCGAATGTGAGGATTGCGGTGCATCGGGCCACAAATTCGATGCCAAGCGTTGTTATGTGTGCGGCCATTCTCTTATGTCTGTCAAAGACTCGACGCCTCATACTCTCAATACCACGCGGAGTTGCACCAACTGCGGGGCCGAAGGCCACCGGTTGGATGCCCAGCATTGCCACAAATGCGGAGATTCTCTCGATGAAGCCGGGGTCGATGCCTACAAGCAGTTATTTGAGGTGGACGTCGAGACCGAGGAGCACGAAAAAGAAGAAGAGGAATCAAACGACGACACCTAGGGCTTACGCGGGTTGCGACCGTAATAGAGAAATCCATCTTCAGCACCCACCAGTAAATCGGGCACCTTATCGCCGTTCCAATCCACCACCGTCGGGCTGGTGGTATGGCTGGAAATATTGCGCTCAAAAAGAGTGCCGCGGTTGATCAGCTTAAACATCCCTTCGCGATCTGCCACGTTCTGCCAGAATTCAGCATTGGGGCTATTGGCCAATACATCCAGGCGCCCATCGCCGTCCCAGTCAGCAACGCACAATTTACGGCGGCCACTCCCCCCCGCAGATCGGGAATTCAGTCGCACATAGCCAAAGGGGTTGTCTGTTTCAAAAATGCGTTGCGGCTCGTGTAGCTGTAGCCTTGCCCCACGTTTTGAACGGGGAAAGAGAGCGAGATACCCTTCGTGATTGAGCATCAAGAGGTCATTGAGGCCGTCACGATTCCAATCCACTGCCACCGGAGTAGTCCGCCATTGCGTAAGCAGCGCCTTCCCTTCAGGTCTCCTCCATCCCCACTTGAGCGCGGGTTGTTTCTTCTGCCACTCCACTTCAATGGGTTGGGCAACCGCAAGCTTAGGCCCCTTACGGGTACCGATGTTGCGGTACCACACGACCTTTCCAAGGATGGAATTCACGATGAGATCCGGTAGACCATCGTGATCCCAGTCTGCCACCGTTTGCGTGGTATATCCCCACTTGCTTTCACAAGGGCCCTGGATGGATCCGTTGGCCCCCGCCATAATCCGCAATGTTTTGCCGCCCGCTTGAAGTAATTTTGGAGCTGCCCATTTGGGTTTTTCCACACCCGGGCCACTGAGATTTTCAAAGAAGGCTATGTAGCCGGCGGTGTTGCCACAAATGATGTCTTCATCTCCATCCCCATCCCAATCGATCCCAACGGGCGTGGATAACGCGCCAAACTTCACTTCATCGGCCTGCTGCTGGAAGTACACCGGCGGCAAAAACTGCGGCAGCCCTTCCTTCACTTTGCCGGAATGTTCCACGAGCGCCACCCTCCCATCCTCATCACCCACAATTAAATCAATATCCCCGTCCCCATCCCAGTCCACTGCACTGGGCAGAATCATTTCCAAGTCCATTGTGAGCACTTTGCCGTTATGTGTCAGCTTGCGACCTGCAGCGTAATTGGGCGCCTTTCGGGTCCCCTTGTTTTCAAAATAAGTAAAACTATCGACAAATTCACCGCACAATAAATCCAAGTCTCCATCCCCATCAAAGTCGGCAAAATTGGGTGAAGGCCGGCCATAAACATCGATCGGCTTACCGTCGGCCTGCACTTTTACTGGCGGCGCATACTTCGGCTTTGCCGTTGTTCCCTGGTTGCGCATTAAATACACAAATCCTCGCAGCGGGCCATTGGTCCATTGCCCTTTCGGGTTATAGGCGTTGTCCCACCCATAATCGTCCCACACCCCCACTGCCGCGACGAGATCCAGAGCATTGTCCCCATCGTAGTCCACGTACTTCCATTGGTTCGCCCGAATCTTGCGGTGCTTCTCCACTCGGGCTTTGGAGTAAATATTTGAAGTCTCCGTAAGATCGGCTGACACCTCAGCCCCCGGCACGAGATAGCGAGGCTGGCCATCCACCCAACTCACCTGAATGTTTCGTCGCGAGGCATGGACACGTTTGGCTGCCTTGAAGATGGGGGTCTTGCTCCCTCCGGGGTTTTCGAAAAACCAAATCCCATTGTAGGGCTTGCAGGGACAGTCGATGAGCAGATCCAGATCCCCGTCCTTATCCCAGTCCACCGGCATAGGCCAGGCCCACAAGCCCACGCCCAAATCCACCTTTAAGCCCGGGTGGTTATACTTGATGCGTTCAAGGTCGGCTGCCTTTAGCTCAACAATAATGCATAGGGAGAGGCAGGTAGCCCTAATAAGGAAATTCATGTGCCGAGGATGCCAAAAGAAAAGAAGCGGATCAAATCCCCATCTCGTTTTTTACTTCGCCAAATTTGGCGATGGCAAACTCCAGATCTTCCCGGGTGTGGGCAGCTGAAATTTGTGTGCGGATGCGGGCTTTACCCTGCGGAACAACGGGGTAGGAAAAGCCGATGACATAGACCCCTTTCTCCAGCATCGCATCGGCAACCTGCGCGGCCAAGGCGGCATCACCGAGCATAATCGGGGCAATGGGGTGTTCCCCGGGGAGAATCTCGAAGCCCGTGCCAGCCATTTGCTCCCTGAAAAATTTTGTATTGTCCTCCAGTTGGTCCCGCAACTCCGTTGACTCACTTAAGAGATCAATGGCTTTGATTGAAGCGGCGACAATGCTTGGAGCAACCGTGTTGGAAAACAGGTAGGGCCGGGACCGTTGCCTGAGAAACTCTATAATTTCCGCTCGGCCGCTGGTGTAGCCGCCACTGGCTCCGCCCAGAGCCTTTCCCAATGTACCGGTAAGTATATCAATCCGGTCCATCACGTTATGATGTTCATGAGTGCCTCGCCCCCGAGCCCCCATAAAACCTACCGCGTGAGAATCATCCACCATCACCAGAGCCCCGTGTGCCTCGGCCAGATCACAAATGGCCGGCAGGTTGGCAAGGTAGCCGTCCATCGAGAACACACCATCGGTCACCACTAAAATACGCCGAGCTCCCTTGGCTTCAATCAGTTGGGCCTCAAGGTCTGCCATATCATTGTTCTTATAGCGAAACCGTTTCGCTTTACAGAGCCGCACTCCGTCGATGATGGAAGCGTGGTTCAGTTCATCAGAGATCACCGCATCCCCCGGGCCAAGCAACGTTTCGAACAGTCCGCCGTTGGCGTCAAAGCAGGAGGTATAAAGAATCGTATCTTCTGTTCCGAGAAAGTCGGTGAGCTTGTCCTCGAGTTGTTTATGTATTTTTTGCGTGCCACAAATAAAGCGGACACTGGCCAATCCGTACCCCCACTCGTCCAAGGCGTCGCGAGCCGCAGCAATCACCCCGGGATGACTCGCAAGGCCGAGGTAGTTGTTGGAGCACAAATTGAGCACCGGCTCGTCTCGCCCGACACCCACTTTTGCCGCCTGCGCCGTCTCTATCACGCGCTCTTCCTTGTATAATCCTGCCCCTCGAATTTCCTCCAGCTCTGCCTGCAGTTGGGTTTTTAGATCACCGTACATATTACCATTCCAGTATGACCTTGCCGCTTTGCCCGCTGAGCGCGGTCGCAAATCCTTCCTCAAAGTCCTCAAATTTATACCGGTGGGTTATGACAGGTGCGATATCCAGTCCGGCCTCAAGCATTACGGTCATTTTGTACCATGTCTCATACATTTCACGCCCGTAGATACCCTTGATGGTTAGCATATTGAACACCACCTTGTTCCAGTCGATAGCCATCTCCTTCTCTGGAATTCCCAGCATGGCAATCTTACCGCCGTGACACATGCTGGAGAGCATATTGTTGAAGGCATCGGGGTTGCCGCTCATTTCAAGGCCCACATCAAACCCCTCGTCCATGCCCAAATCCTTTTGAACGTCTGCCAAGGAGTCGTTGCCCACGTTCACCGCACGCGTAACCCCCATTTTTTTTGCGAGCTCCAGCCGATATTCATTTACATCGGTAATCACCACATGCCGAGCCCCAGCATGCCGGGCAATGGCCGCTGACATAATGCCAATGGGCCCCGCACCAGTAACCAGCACGTCCTCGCCCAAAACAGGGAAGCTTAAGGCTGAATGTGTCGCATTCCCAAATGGATCAAAAATAGAGGCGACTTCCCGGTCTATATCCGGCTTATGAACCCATACATTGGTTTGGGGCAACGCGATATATTCAGCAAATGCTCCAGGCCGCGTCACGCCAATGCCCGCGGAGTCGTTACATAAATGCCGACGCCCGGCCATGCAGTTACGGCAATGTCCGCAAACCACATGTCCTTCTCCGCTGACAATTTCACCCTCGCTGAAATCCTTCACCTCGCTGCCCACCTCAACAATCTCTCCGACAAACTCGTGTCCCACCACCAGCGGAACCGGGACGGTGGTGCGCGCCCAATCATCCCATTTATAGATATGGAGATCGGTGCCGCAGATGCCCGTGCGGTCCACTTTGATCAATACATCTCGGGGCCCAACCTCTGGTTGCGGAACATCTTCGAGCCAGAGGCCCGGTCCGTCTTCCTTTTTAACTAATGCCTGCATGAATAAGGAAGCAGGAGCATGGCCAAATAGGCTTCCTCTAACAAGCCCTTTGCCTATTCCCGCGGCTTGCCAGCTCCCAAAAGGTCTCTATGCTTGAAGGACGCATGAAACGCCTATTTTGGATTCTTCTGATTTTCCCTCTGTTCATCCAGGCCGATGATTCTGTTCGTATCGCTACTTTCCGGGCAGATGCCACCCCTCCTCTAGGGAGCGCCCTCTGCAACGGCGGCGTAAAACCCGCTTCGGAAATCATTCAGCCACTCAGCGCCATTGGGCTGGTGCTGGTTGTGCCAAAACAGGATCCAATTGTCTTGTGTGCAGTTGACTGGACCGGGATTGGCAATGACAGCAACAAGGCATGGCGGGAGGCATTGGCAAAGGCCGCGGGCACCACTGCTGATCGAGTAGCAATCCACACACTTCATCAACATGACGCTCCTGGTTGTGATTTTACCGCCGTCAGGCTTCTGGCGGATTATGGTCTCGATGAGCTTTTTTCCAACCCCAAGCACAGCCGAAAAGTAATTACCGCAACCTCGGTAGCCCTGAAGAAAGCGATGGAACGGCTGCAACCGGTAACTCACGCAGGTTTCGGTAAAGCCAAAGTGGAAAAGTTTGCCTCTAACAGACGACTTCTGGGCCCCGATGGAAAAGTTTTGCATGTCAGGTTTAGTAAGTGCCGCAATCCAAAGGTTCGCGCATTGCCCGAGGGAGTGATTGATCCCTATGTGCGTCTGGTGAGTTTTTGGAATCGAAATAAACCATTAGCTGTTCTCAGTTATTACGCCACCCATCCGCAGAGCTATTATGGTCGAGGTGGGGTTAACCCTGACACCGTCGGCATTGCGCGGGAGATGCGTGCCAAAGCGGTTCCCGGGGCAGTCCACATCCACTTTGCCGGAGCCGGAGCCAATGTCGCTGCAGGGAAATACAATGATGGGTCTCCTAAAAACCGGGCTATCCTTGCGGGGCGCCTCGCGGCCGGCATGGAAGCCGCATGGAAAGCAACCCTCAAAACTCCGCTACTGGCGAAGGACGTCCAATGGCGGGTGAAGCCGGTCATGCTGCCGCTTCGTGACATGTATCAGGACAATTCAAAGATGGAAGCGGTCCTGAAAGACCCACGTGCAGGAACCTCCAACCGTATTCGCGCAGCCCGCAATATTGCGTGGGCCCGCCGTGTGAAATCCAAAGATCCCATTGACCTCACCTGCCTGCGGTTGGGCAAAGAATCAATTTTGCATATGCCCGGAGAACTTTTTGTGGAATACCAGTTGGCTGCACAAAAAATGCGTCCCTCCGATTTTGTCGCCATGGCCGCCTACGGCGACTACGCCCCTGGTTATATTGGCGATGCCATTTCCTACACTCAAGGGGGATACGAAACCGGCAGGGTAAGTCGAGTGGCTCCTGAAGTAGAAAACGTATTGATCCCCGCCTTAAAGGAACTCCTTAAATAATTACACCATGAAAACCTTTGTGATCCCTTTCCTTCTTCCTTTCGTTCTTCTGGGAGGAGATAAACCCCTGTCTCCGGCTCAGGCCCTAAAATCTTTTCAGCACGAAAAAGGAATCCGCATTGAGCTTGCTGCTGCTGAGCCTCAGGTAACAGATCCTGTAGCAGTATGTTTCGAGGGGAAAAAACGAATGTATGTCGTTGAAGGACGCGGGTATCCCTTCCTGCCAGGCGAAGGAAAGACGGAGCCCCAACTTGGACGCATTGGGTTGCTTGAAGATGCCGATGGAGATGGTCGGTTTGAAAAACGCACCACTTTTGCTGAAGGCTTCACTTTTCCCAACGGCATTCTGCCATGGAAAGGAGGAGTTTTTGTTACCTGCGCGCCGGACATTTGGTACCTCAAGGATACCACCGGCGATGGGCGCGCGGATGTGCGGCGCGTGGTGCTCACCGGTTTTGGCACCAAGAGCAGCAGTGAACAACTGCGTGTCGCCAGTCCTACTCTCGGACCCGATGGCTGGGTGTATGTCACCAGTGGGCTCACCGATGCCAGCGTCACCAGCCCGTTGCACTCAAAGCGTAAGCCGGTCGTGTCCAAGCGGCAGGACGGCCGATTTCATCCTGAAACATTTGTTTATGAACCGCTGGCTGGGGTGGGCCAGTTCGGCCAATGCTTTGATGCAGCCGGCAACCGGTTCGTCTCCAGCAATCGCAACCCCCTCATGCATGTGGTCGTTGCCCCCGGATTGCTACAACAAAACCCTCATTATCCCTTTAGCGACACGGTCGAGAACGTCGTGCCCGTCGCCGCGAAGGTGTATCCCTTAAGCCCGGACACCACTGCGGCCAGCTACCATGCCAGATTGCTGAGCCAACAACACGCCGGCACCTATACCAGCGCCAGCGGTATCGTCATCCGCGGGGCCGACGCGTTTATTTGTGAGCCCGCGCAAAACCTCGTGCAACGTCAAGTGCTCGCCCCCACCGGCGCCACTTACAGAGCCACGCACCCCTCCCCCGGGCGCGATTTCCTCGCCACACCCGATCAATGGTTTCGCCCTGTACACACAATAGTCGGCCCTGACGGTGCGCTCTACATCTGTGACATGGTTCGCCAATACATCGACCACCCTCGTTACCTGCCTGAAGATGTCCGCGCTAAGCTTCCCTTCAAGGCGGGTACAGAGCATGGCCGGATCTGGCGTATCATAATAAAAAACCCAGCTCCTCCCAAATCCACCGTCGTCCAACAAGCCGCCGCCCGCCAAAATCTCGCCATCCGCCAAGGGAAGTTCCCGAAAGGGACAAAGGAAGCGCTGCTCAAACAAGCGCGATCGAAGAACCCAACCGAACGATTTCTAGCAACTCTTCAACTGGCTGGCCAAAACAACGAAGATAATCCCGCCGTCTTGGCAAGCGTCCTAGCGGCCAACAGCCATGACCGGTGGACGCGCGCCGCAGTATTCAGTGCCGCAGAGAATGCAGCTACTGATCTATTGGATCAACTGGCCACCAATCCCCAGCAAGCCCAAGCTGACACATTAAAATCACTCGGACGCATCATTGGCAAGGGACGTCCTCAGCAGGAGCTCCTGAGTATCCTCCAGCGACATTTCGGGGCAAAGACCCCGTGGCCTATTGCCAGCCAGATCGCGCTACTAACCGGTCTGGCCGACGGAGTTCACGGACGTAACTTCAGCGGTACTGGGAAAACTACTATCCTCATGCTGCCCAAGGGCCAGCCGGAGGCGTTAGCCAACACTGACGGGATCTTCATCGCTGCCCGAAAATCGGCGCGCGATAAGGACACTTCAGGGGATAAACGAAAACAAGCCATTGAATTACTGGGGTATTCCACTTATGCAAAAGATGGCGACACGCTGCTCAAGCTGCTCGGCCCCGACCAATCAACCGAGAACCAGATAACTGCCGTGGAAGCTTTACGCCAGTTGGGCAGCCTAAAGGCAACCCAGGCACTAATGGAGCCGGGGCGCTGGAACGGGTTCCCCCCCGGGGTGCGCGAAGCCGTGCTGGGGCTGGCCACCGGCCGCGCATCCTTCCACGAACCTCTTGTTCAAGCCCTCGAAAAAGGAACCATCCCTGTGCATGCACTGAGCCCCGCCCGCCGGCGCGCGTTGGAGCGCAGCAAAGAGGTCGGGGTACGCGCCAAGAAATTGTTTGCCCAACACGCCGGCGGCGATCGCATGAAGGCGTATGAAACTTCGAAAGCAGTCTTAAAAATGAAAGGCGTTGCCGCCAATGGACAAAAGGTATTCACGCGTGCGTGTGCGATCTGCCACACGTACAGCGGGCAAGGCCACGCAGTGGGGCCAGATCTAACGGGGTTACGCAACCAGCCGGCCGAAGCGCTCCTGCTTCACATCATTGTACCAAACCACGAGGTCTATGGACAATACACCCTGTATGAAATCAACACACAGGATGGCCAAACCTTCGCCGGACTCCTTGAGGCAGACGCACCCAATCAAATCACCCTTAAACTTCCCCTCGGCATCTCTAAGTCCGTAGCCCGGAAAAACATCAAGACCCTCCAGGCAAACGCAAAATCCCTTATGCCGGATCTGCTAGAAAAAGCTATGTCCCAGCAGGAACTTGCTGACCTAATTGCGTTTCTGAAGAAGTAACATCGACTTATATCAGGCCCAAGCCGTTGGATTTAATTGCATCGTGCTGCTTTTAAGGGCACCTTTGGGGCCGAGCATTGTCAAAAACCGCACTGTAAAGTTCTCCTTTGTTACATTTTTCGAAACGATTTTGGTTGGCATTAGCCGGACTGGCAACCTTGGCCCTATCGGCCGCTGAAAAGAACATCGTTATTGTTATTGCCGATGATCTGAGTCCCACATTGGGATGCTACGGCGATATGGCAGCCGTAACCCCCAATATTGATCGACTGGCCTCCGATGGTACGCTATTCAGGCACGCCTTCGCCACCACCGCCAGTTGTAGCGCAAGCCGTTCAGTAATCCTCACGGGCCTTCACAATCACCGTAACGGGCATTACGGCCATTTACACAGCTACCACAAGTTCAGCAGTTTCCCTTGGGTGAAAACATTGCCTGTGATGCTGGCAAAGGCCGGATACCGCACCGCACGCGTGGGCAAACATCACAATGGACCCGAAGAAGTTTATTTCTTCGAGGAAAAAATCAAGGGCAATGGGCGTAGCACAGTGGAAATGGCTAATAACTGCGAATCCTTCATTACGGCCGAATCGGAGAAGCCCTTCTTTCTCTATTACGCCACCAGCGACCCTCACCGAGGAGGGGGCACGGCAACCGAATTGCCGCACAAGCCCAATCGTTTTGGCAATAAACCCAATAAGGGAGCCTACCCCGGAGTGAAGGAAGTCTTTTACGACCCTGCCAAGGTAACCATACCCCCTTTCTTGCCGGACACCCCTGAGACGCGAGCTGAATTATCACAGTATTATCAAAGCACCTCAAGGGTAGACCAGGGTCTTGGGCGACTGGTGGAAATACTCAAGAAAACCGGCAAGTGGGAGAACACCCTGATCCTCTTCACCAGCGATCATGGCATGGCTTTTGCCGGGGGTAAAACAACCGTTTATGAAGGAGGACTGCGCGTCCCGTTTGTCGTGCGCAACCCTTACCAAAAGGAACGAGGCAACACCAACAACGCCATGATCAGCTTTGTGGACATCATGCCCACACTGCTGGATTTTGCCGGAGGTTACGACGCCAAGAACCGCGCCGCCAAGCCTGAGTTAGCCTCTCTCAAAAAAGGCCCTTACAGATTTCACGGACGTTCTTTCCTTCCAATCCTGGCTGGGAAGAATCCCGAGGGATGGGATGTAGTTAATGCCAGCCACACCTTCCACGAAATCCAAATGTATTACCCCATGCGCGTAGTGCGAGACCGCAAGTACAAGCTAATCTGGAACATCGCCCATCCGCTGCCTTATCCCTTCGCCAGCGACCTTTGGGCGGCTCCTAGCTGGCAGGCACAATGGAATAAAGGCCCAAGCGCTCCCTACGGGAAAAAAACCGTCCGAGAATACATCCACCGCCCACAGTTCGAGCTATTTGACATCAGCGCCGACCCCAATGAAGCAGTCAACCTGGCGGCCGACAAGAAATACGCTCCCATCCTTGAGGAATATAAAGCCATTCTGAAAAAGTTTCAGAGCTCTACTCAGGATCCGTGGATATTAAAGTGGAAGTACGAGTAATTGGCCCTTATTCGTGGGCTTCTTCCCCGTCTCAAAGCCTGCTTTAGTTCCTTTTGAGCGGAGGCTATCCTCCTCTATTGCAGCTGAACCACATCACCGGCACGCAAAACAGTATCAGCGGTCCCTTTGATTTTTTGCGCCCCGCGCACAATTTCCACCGGGCCTTTGATGGCTTGTATTTTGGAGACGCGCAACCCTTCCTCCCAAGGAATCTTGCGGCTGACTCCATTAGCACTGTCAACCACTGTCACCACCCCTTTCTTAAAAGCGGCTCCGGCAATATCAATCGTCGAGACCACCGCTGCCCTGGTGACTTTGCCTCCGACTTTAAGAGTGGTCTCTGCCACCACTCCTGTCGCTTGTATGGTTTTTTTGGCCGCCGCAGTACAACCACAAAGCGCAACCATTAGTATTGTCCAGAGATGTTTCATTAGCGCTGAAACCGCAGCACGTCTCCCCTCTCAAGGGCGGTTTTAAAACTGCCGGGCAGAATTTCATCGCCGCGCTCAATCTCACATTTCCCCACGGATCCGGTAAGCTGTGCGGCCCGGCGAGCCGAGTAGACAGTGATTCCTTTTTTCCAGGGAATCACTTTCTGCACCCCTCGTCGTTCGGAATAAACTGTCACAATTTTTGGCCGCCTCTCTTCTATCTGTTTGCCTTTCGGATCGCGAGCAACATCAATGGCTGTCCCGATCGCCGCGTTTTGCGCTCCTGCAACGGGATTCCCTCCTGAAGTCAGGGTTCCCATGGCAAACCGCCCCACTGCGTTGACCGAATGGCCTGCCGCTGTCTTGCAACCTGCCGATATATGTAGTGCCAGTAGCAGTATGCCCAATGCGCTATGGCCCATAATGGGGATTCCGTTGTTCACGTCACGCCCTGCTCGGTTGCGATACTCCAAAGTTGCCTTTCCTCCCTGAGGCCGAGTTCCCCTAGCTAGGAAACCCTGCCCGCACTAGTCGGCAGGCTACCGTAATATCCCTTTTTTTTCAATGCTGAGCTTGTGAACGAAAAAACATTTTCGAGTCGCACGGCTTCGTCTAATCTCCAATCCATGTTCACGGCTCAGGAGTTGTTTGACCTTAGCCAGACGGAGCACGTGGCGCTTTTTGAAGGTGACGCGCCCGCGTGGCAGGTCTTGCCCCTCCTCAAGGATTACCTTGAGTCGATCTTGGAGCCGGCCTGTAACGCCTCTGTCTCCCCTCTGGCAGTCATCGGTGACTGTGTTTTTCTGGGGAAAGGCACCACCGTGGAATCAGGCGCTTGCATTGAGGGCCCGGCAATCATCGGAAGCAACTGCCAAATCCGGCATGGGGCCTATGTGCGTGCAAATGTAATTATCGGCGATGGCTGTGTGGTCGGTAACTCGAGTGAACTGAAGAACAGCCTTCTATTCAATGACTGCCAAGTCCCCCATTTTAATTATGTGGGGGACTCCATTCTCGGACATCATGCTCATTTGAGCGCAGGCGTTATCCTTTCGAATCTTAAATCGTTTCCAGGGAACGTGATGGTGGAGGGCCTAGACACGGGTCTCCGTAAATTTGGAGCCTTGATCGGCGACCGGGCAGAATTGGGCTGTAACAGCGTGCTCAGCCCCGGCAGCATTATCGGCCGAGACAGCGTGATATACCCCAACACCAGCTGGCGAGGCGTTTTACCTGCAAACCACATCGTTAAAAACCGTGCCCAGCAAGAAGTGGTGGAGCGAAACTCCAGCGCGCAATGATTCTGTCCCCGGAGTATCAACCAGCTCCTGCCAACGAAGATTCCGATCTGGAAACGCAGGTGAAGGATATCTTTGGCCCCGAAGGCCTCCTCTCCAAGGCTAACAATTTCGAATATCGCCCCCCCCAACAATCCATGGCCATGGGGGTAATCCGGGCCCTGGAGGCTGGTAAAAATTGCGTGGTAGAAGCCGGAACGGGAGTGGGAAAGAGCCTTGCTTACCTCGTCCCTGCGATTTTATTTGGGCATCGTTACGCTCGCAAAGCCATCATTTCCACCCACACTATCAATCTGCAAGAGCAGTTGGCCGAAAAAGATTTACCGATGTTACAGCGCATCCTCCCCGCTGAATTTTCCTACACTTTGCTCAAGGGCCGTGGAAATTATCTATGTACTCGTCGCCTCGCGCGGGCACTGCAACGGGCTGACGGGCTGTTCACAACCCCGGAAATCGCCGAACTCAAACGCGTAGAGCAATGGGCAAAAGAGACCAAGGGCGGTAGTTTGTCAGACTTCGACATTGAACCAGACCCCAAGGTATGGGAGGCCGTCTGCTCTGAGCGCGGGCTCTGTTCGCCTAAATTTTGCGGCCGTGGTAGCGAGGCGGCTTCTTTGCACGGAGAATGTTTCTTTCAAAAAGCCAGGCGGCAATTTATCGGGGCTGATGTGTTGATTCTAAATCATGCCCTCTTTTTTTCTAACCTCTGTATGGGAATCACAGAATTCGACGAAGAGGATGAAGCTCCTGGTGAGGGACTGATGTTTAAAAATGATTTTGCAATCTTTGATGAAGCGCAGCACTTAAGCCGTGTTGCCTCACGCCATATCGGTCTTAACGTATCCAGCGGGCAAATCCGGTTCAATCTTCAGCGGTTGTGGAACCCGCGCACCGAAAAAGGGATTCTATCCACCCTGCGTAAAGGAGGCATGGTGCAACAGGTGGCTGAAGCCATTGACCAGACGGAAAAACTCTTTGAGCGGGTGGAAGTGGCTTGCGATGATTCACACGAGAAGTCTCCCCGGAAACAACGCGACTGGAACGAGTTGAGAATTCGAGAAGCCGATCTGATTGAGGACAATGTATCTCTGCCCTTACAGCGAGTCCGCGAATCAATAGGAGCCTTGATTGAAGCCAGCGAAGATGAAGAAGCATCAGCTGAATTGATCGAATGCAACCGGCGCCTTGGCGACATTCGGGAGTCGATCGCGATCTTTATCAGTCAGTCAGAAGAACATCATGTTTACTGGGTGGAGCGCACAGGCCGACAAAGGCAAAGTCTCGCGCTCAATGCGGCCCCAATTAACACCGCCGAGTTTTTACGGCGACAATTATTTAGCCGGGGAGTTCCAGTTGTGTGCACTAGCGCCACTCTGGCAATCGCCGACCCCGAACGGAATGCGCTGCCCCCGGAACAAAAAGCGCTCTGCCCCGGTTTGGAATATTTCATGAAACAAGTCGGAGCGGAAACCGCAAGGCGCGCGCAACTAGGCTCTCCGTTTGATTATCAGCAACAAGTAAAACTCTACATCGCCAGCCGGATGCCCGATCCGCGCGATGATGAATATGGGGAGGCTCTCAAGCATTGGATTGAACATTTCATTCGAAAAACCCATGGCAAAGCCTTTGTCCTCTTCACCAACGCCAAATTAATGCGTGAGGTAGCCGAGGCCATGGAGCCCGTGTTTGATGATCTGGGCATTTGCTCGTTCGTGCAAGGCTCCGGCATGCCGCGCGCCGCGATGTTGGAAGAATTTAAGCGCGACACGGACTCGGTTCTGTTTGGGCTAGACAGCTTCTGGCAGGGAGTCGATGTGCCGGGCGAATCCCTGAGTAATGTCATCCTTACGCGCCTGCCGTTTGCTGTTCCTGATCACCCTTTGATTGAGGCTCGCGTAGAATCCATCGAGGCAGGCGGCGGGAATGCCTTTATGGAATTCAATCTTCCCGAAGCCATTCTGAAATTCCGTCAGGGAGTCGGGCGACTTATCCGAACCAAGGGAGACAGCGGAATTGTTGCTGTCTTGGATAACCGTGTGCTGACAAAACGCTACGGAGAACATTTCCTGAACGCGCTCCCAAGTATGGACATGGAAACCGTTTAGCCCCCAGCCCCCCTGAAGCTTGCTTCTTGTTCCCAGACTGTTAAGCTCTGACCCATGTCCGAGATCGCAGATTTCGTCCACCACAACGCCGCGAAGGTCACGCCATCCATTTTGCATGGGGTGCATCATAAGCTGCCGCAGCTAAAGTTGGAATTCGCGGAAATTCACGCCCCAAAATTCCCGCACCTCGTGGACCAACTGGAACTGCTGGCGGATGTCCTTGAAGATTACGCCGAAGGAGCCGATCAGGAGATTCCCTATTTCGTAATTGCTGAAGCTTGTTTTGCCCTGGCTTATGCGCATAAACAAACCCACCTCATCCCTGACCACGTGGCTGATATCGGCTTCGCGGATGAGTCGGCTGTTGTCAGAACTGTTTTTATCGAAAACGAACGGGCCCTCAGTGACTACTGCAAGAGGCACGGCCTCGATTTCACAGAGGTGACCACCGAGGCTTAAGCTTTCTTTCCCGTTTACAAACCTCCTTGCGTCGTTAGGCTTGCCGCATGAAAAGCCTTTTTGTTCTCATTCTTTCGTTTGCCTTTGTGGCTCTTGCCGCCGCCAAAGAAATCCGCATCGGCCTTATTGGCTTAGACACCTCACATGTCATCGCCTTTACAAAGGCCATTAACGACCCGAAGGCAACCGGGCCCTTGGCAAGCGCCAAGGTTGTAGCTGCCTTCAAGGGCGGCAGCCTTGACGTCCCCTCCAGTGCCGGTCGTGTTGAGAAGTTCACCAAAACCCTTACCGAAGACTATGGACTTAAGCTTTACCCCTCTATAGCTGAGTTATGCAAAAACGTGGACGCTGTGATGATCGAGAGTGTCGATGGCAGGCCGCATCTAAGGCAGGCCATTCCGGTGATCGACGCAGGGCTCCCCGTGTTTATCGATAAACCCATGGCTGGATCGCTGGCCGACGCCATATTTATTTTTGACTATGCCCGGAAAAAAGGCGTGCCTTTGTTTAGCTCGTCCTCCCTGCGTTATGGCAAAACCACACAAGCTGCGCGCAATGGGGCTCTGGGCAAAATAACTTATGCAGAAACCTTCAGCCCTGCTTCGCTTGAAGTGCATCATCCAGACCTTTTTTGGTATGGCGTTCACGGCTGTGAATCGCTCTTCACTGTGATGGGTCCCGGTTGTGAAACCGTAGAGCGCCGGGCTACTGCTGAAGGCAAGATTGAGGTGATCGGCAAATGGAAAGGCGGCCGCACAGGCATTTTTCGTGAAGGCAAAGGTTATGGGGGGTCTGCCAAAGGCACAAAGGGAGAGGGTCCCGTAGGAGGGTATGACGGCTACACTCCACTGGTGGTCGAAGTAATAAAAATGTTCCAATCCGGCAAGGTGCCAGTAGCCTCGAAGGAAACCATTGAGCTCTTTGCCTTTATGGCGGCGGCCGATGAAAGCAAACGGCGCGAAGGCAAGCCTGTAGAAATCAAAGAAATCATTGAACAGGCACGTCAATAAACCTGTTCTTTTAGTTCTGCTTCAAAAAGTTTTGCAACAGAAGCCTGCCGTGGTCGGTGAGTATGCTTTCTGGGTGAAACTGAACCCCCCAGATTGGGTGCTCCTTGTGGCGAATCCCCATGATCTCGCCACCTTCTGTTTCAGCTGTGATCTCTAAACATTCCGGAACCGTGTCGCGTTTTACCACCAGTGAGTGATATCGCGTGGCGGTAAACGGACTGGGAATCCCCTCAAACAACCCCTTGCTGTTATGGGAAATAGGCGAGGTTTTCCCATGCATTATCTCTTCATTGACCACCACTTCTGCGCCAAAAGAATGCGCAATACACTGATGTCCTAAGCAGACTCCCAGAGTAGGCACTTTATGCCCAAAGGTTTGAATGATTTCATTGGAGAGTCCTGCCTCGCGCGGCGTACACGGCCCAGGAGAAATGAGGATGCGCTCCGGGGCCAACCGCTCAAGTTGGTCTAATGTAATATCGTCATTGCGCCGAACCTGTATCTCCACATTTTCCTCACCTAGATACTGGACTAGATTAAACGTAAATGAGTCGTAGTTGTCGACAACGAGGAGCATCTCAATCAGCCCTTGGGCTTACGTTTACGTTTAGGAGAGTCAAAGAGTTCAAGCTGAGGCGGAGCAAAGAGGTCATAATTCTTTAGGATGCGAATCACTTGCAATAGGTCACTCTTCTGGTAATTACGGTTTACTTCAATGTGCTCTATGAGATCCGATAGCATTGTTCGAAAAGGAATGACCGCATCAATGCCTTTTGACTGGAGGAGATCAATGCTCTGCTGGCGCGCTTCCCCACTGGCTGGCAGTGCGGGAACAACCAATATCTTGGTCAGCGGTCCCGGGCCTCCAAAAGCTTCTGTGGCTCGGGCAAAGGTTTCTGGGCCTGCGAAGCGGAACATTTCAGGCGCATGAGCCAGCACTGCCTGGGTAAACACTTCTGTATGCCACGCTTTGACCACCACCACCGCACGCGTGAGATGTGCCAAGTCTGGTGCCGCTTCCAAAACAAAGGGGACTTCCTGCCCTTCTGCTGGGCCGCTGGGGTTGTGCACGTAAAAATCAATCTCATCGTCTTCACGTTTGGGTGCAATGTGCTTGCGATTTTGACGCACAAAAAACCCATGCAGCTCAAAAAACTCGCGGACTATTGTTTCACTAACGGCCATCAATCTAAAAGTGCTTTCCGGATAACCTTCTCAGGCACCTTTTGCCCGGCCGTCACCTGGCCAATTTTGTTTGCGAGAACAAATTGGACTTCCCCGTTATTCACCTTCTTGTCCAGCTTCATGGCTGCAAATAGACTGCGCGTCTGCGCCGTGGTTAATTTAACCTCAGTCGGCAAGCCTGCCTGAGAGAAAAGCGCCTTCATGCGTGTAACCTGTGTCGCGGGCAATCCACTGACTGCATGGGAAATTTTTGCGGCCGTCATCTGGCCGATGCTGATGGCTTCCCCGTGCAAATACCTGCCGTACTTCGAAATCGCCTCCAGTCCATGGCCAATTGTGTGGCCGAAATTCAGAATTGCCCGCAATCCTGTTTCCTTTTCATCGTGACCGACCACTTCAGCCTTAATCTGGCAACACCGAGCCACCAGCGAGGCCATCGCTTTCGGGTCTTGCCGTAGAATGCTAGGCAAATCTCGCTCCAGCCGCTTAAAAAATTGAGCGTCATAAATAATACCGTACTTTATCACCTCTGCCATCCCGGAGCAAAATTCCCGCGATGGCAGGGATTTCAAAACATCCAAATCACAAAGAACCATTTTCGGCTGGTAGAAAGCCCCAACCAGATTTTTCCCCGCTGGCAGGTTTACCCCCACTTTACCCCCCACCGAGCTGTCCACCTGTGCCAGCAATGTGGTTGGCACCTGAACAAAGTCTATCCCTCTTAGGTACGTTGCCGCACACAGGCCCCCCAAATCTCCCACTACTCCCCCTCCCAGAGCAACAATGAAGGAGCTCCGCTCGAGGCGGTGTTTGGCCAGCTGTCCATAACAGGCCTGCACGTTTTTCAGTGTCTTAGATTTCTCGCCGGCAGGCAGGGATATAAATAGTGGGTCAAACCCTTGCCCCTTCAATGAATCGAGGGTCTTCTTTCGATAGTGCTTGGCAACGTTGGAATCCGATATCACCGCACACCTCTTGCCTAGCTGGATGCGAGCACACTGTTCGCCAATCTCCGCGAGCAACCCTGCCCTGATGCGAATCGGGTAAGAACGGTCTACCAGCGGTACGTTGACCGTGCGCACTTTGAAAAAAGATTAGGCCGCGTACGCGGAAATAGACTCCACGCGTAGGCGCCGGGTTTCATCCCCTAACGAGAGCTCCACTTCTTGGCCTACTGTGCTGCCGAAGATGGCCTGTCCCATCGGGGTTAGATAACTGATACGATCATTGTCCGGATCCCCATCCCACGCCCCAAGCAGTGCGATTTTTTCGCGCTCTTGCGTATCCACGTTGGTTAAGGTGACTTGTGTGCCCACATTTGCGGCGCTGGTATCTGTTTCCGCATAGTTAATACCCCTTGCCCGGTCAATGTCGGCCTCCATCTCCGCTTGCAGGGTCATAAGGACTTTTTGTTGCTCCTTGGCTGCCTTAAATTCAGCATTTTCTCGTAAATCCCCGTACTCCCGGGCGATTTCAATTTCTTTGGAGTTTGCAGGGATTTTTTTCTGCACCAATTCCTCGAACTCCAGCTTCTTGCTCTCCAAGCTTGCCCAGGAAACAATCAGTGTGGTGTCGGCAGATTGCTTGCCCGCTTTGTCCTTATCCCCATGGGTGATGAATGATTGAATCTCAGGATGTGCTTTTACAATTTTCCCCAGCACCGAGCGCTTGTCCATCCCCTCAAAGCAGGTAGACATTTGAATTGCTCGTGTAACATCCTTCACTAGCTCGATATCAATCCCTGAAGTAATCGTGTCGAAGAATTTTGGATCGGTAAGGAGAAAATCGCGCAGTTTAGATGCCCGCTTCTCATCGCTGGTTTCCCGCTCAATTGCTGACAGCATCGCCCCGAAGGCCTCGGGCGTTAAGAGTGAGGAAAAATCCCCTGATTTATCCTTAACGAGCCACAACAACAGTTCCCCCGGGGCTTCGTGATGATTGATCAGTTGGCTTATTTCATTTATAAGTTCATCTTTATGTCCGGCTTCCCCCAGTAATTCCGCGCATTCGCCAACCACACGTGCCGGAACTTGGGTTATCAAACCGAGGAATGCCTGTGGCCAACCTTCATTGATCGCTTGGTAGGTCTGGAGTGCGCGTTGCTGCCGCGCCGCCGGCATAACAGGAACCACTTCAGACAGTTTTACTTCAGTCGCCCAAACAGCCGCCTCATGGGGTGCGCTCTCTCCTGCCTCTTCTCCAAGCGCCTGAGCAAGATCATCTCGAGCCATCACTGCTTCCAAGGCCAACGCCGGTTGGGTTCGGGTGTGGCTTTGAATCTCTTCATCAAGTTTTCCGAGCGTGACTCGGGCCGTCTCTGGCTTGTCTGTAATATCTCCCGCGCTCTTTGTGATTTCCGCCACAATGGGAAGACGAGCTTTTAATCCGCGTGCGGAACTAAAATCATTAAGTAGGCGCTCCTGAAGAGGCGCATCTTCCTCCAGATATCGGATCGCCTCTGTTTTCTTCGTCGGCACCTTGAAATGGCCTCCCTTTCTCATTTCTCGACGGGCCGTCTCCCACCATTTCTTGTAATCATCCGCATCAATCACATCGGGAACGAGCACTTCCTTAACCTTGTCGGTGGTAGCTAGGTTGCCATAACTAGCGACAATAACCTTGATTACATCGTCATGGTGAAGGGCTGCCATCTGTTTAAGCCCATCCATGTCGGTTGCTTTACGGGCCTCAATGTGGTCCTTGGCGATAGGGGTAAGAATTTTGGGGGCAAAGGATAGATCAACTAAATGCCCCGGCCGGCCGGAAAAATCCACTGTCATCTTCCCTAATACCACATCAACTGTTGTGATGTGCCCAAACCCCCAGCTTTTATGCATACAAAAACCCTCCGTAGCCATTTGCATGAGTGTCTCCACATCATTAGGCTGAATTTTTCCAGAAATCGCTAGTTTTTCAAATTCTTCTTTCATGGCCGAGACAACGCTCCGCCCAGTGAAAGGGCTCGCGTGGGAATGCCTGTGGCCTAATAGTACGCGCGTGCCGAGCCAAAATCCAAGAGAAATCGCTGCGCGCATCCTCCGCCAGTGGGAACAGGAACCGATTACAGCCGAAGCCCTTCTTTCAGCCGCCTTGGCGAGTGTTTCTGGGCCTGATCGAGGGCTTTGCCAAGAGCTGGTCTTGGGGGTCCTTCGTAACAAGGCCTGGCTTGACTGGTTGATAGACCAAAAAACAAATGGACGGCGCCAACAGCCGCTTTCGCAAATTCTCCTCCGCCTCGGTCTATATCAAATTTTTCACTTGGACCGGATTCCTGACCACGCAGCTGTAAATGAAACCGTAAATCTTGCCCGCCGACACGATTTGGCCAATCAAAGTGGCTTCATTAATGCCGTCTTGCGTAATTGTCTTCGCGAGAAAAACTCATGGCTAGAGAAGCTTTCGGGGCTGCGCAATAACCAGCCGGCAATTGGTTATTCCCATCCTCTTTGGCTTGTTCAGCGCTGGCGAGACCGCTGGCCGGACTATGTTAGCCTAATGGAATGGAACAATTTGCCTGCCCCGGTTTACGCCAGGCGCAACACCCTATTAACTACGGCCGAAGATCTTGAAGCGCAATGGACCCAAGAGGGTGTCGCCTTTGCCCGGCTAAAACTTAGCTGGCTCCAGGAAGGGTTAATGTTCAGAATTGAGCCCAATGGCTCGCCCGGCTCCCTTCCAAGTTTCCGTGAAGGGAAGTTTTACATTCAAGACCCGAGCACTCTCGCCTCAGTACAAGAACTCAACCCACAGCCCGGTGAGAACATTCTTGATCTCTGCGCAGCTCCCGGAGGCAAGGCCACCGCGATTGCCCAACGCACGCAGGACAACGGGTCCGTTCTTGCTGTCGACATTGATGAGGCTCGTTTAGATCGCTTGAGGGAAAACGCCGGCCGACTCGGGTTGCGATCAATACAGCCCAAGGCCCTCCATCAAATTGATCTTAAAACTGCAGGTCCGTTTGATCGGATTCTTGTTGATGCTCCCTGTTCTAATACCGGCGTAATGCGGCGAAGAGTCGATGTCCGTTGGCGCCTGAACGCACGCGAATTGCCCGTGCTCGCACGCACTCAAATTGACCTCCTCAAACGAGCAGCTCCTCTACTTAAACCCGGAGGCGTTCTTGTCTACAGCACCTGCAGCATTGAGGCAGAGGAAAACGAAGACGTCATCACTGAGTTTCTGCACAAACATCGCGACTTTAGGCAGGAGACGGCCCGAACGTTAACCCCCATGCAAGACGAAGTTGATGGAGCCTTTGTGGCCCGACTGCGCCGCGAGCAGCGATAGTTACCGCTTGCTTTTAAGCACCCCTTCCGGCGGCGCAAAATTATCCGTAAGAACCCCTGCCTGAGCTGCACTTGGGGGGGGTATGCCCCTTATTCGTTTTAACCGGGGCCCAAAGCTTTTGGGTAAATCCGGGCGAGCCTTCCGCAGGGCCTGAACTTTTTCAGACACCGATGTCGGCGTCAGGCCTTTTGCT
>Ga0208411_1000784_pt1 | contig 23328 bp, 13 predicted proteins | sample ETN01SmetaG_4_FD_185793 | JGI IMG/M metagenome (GOLD analysis project Ga0208411, IMG submission 185793) | Marine microbial and viral communities from oxygen minimum zone, Eastern Pacific Ocean - ETNP2014F12-01SV261 (SPAdes) (version 2) | ecosystem: Environmental > Aquatic > Marine > Oceanic ... | reverse complement strand
AATTCAGGGAATACTGTCAGCCATCCATTTCTAGCTGCTAAATATCTTATATCCCTTTGACTTCCAAAAACATAGCCAAATGTTGGTTTAAAAGAACCTATAAAATCTGGAGTCTGTAAATATCCTGGGAGGAACGTTCCATTGTTTTCTGCATAATTAAATTGAATCCTCTTAACAGCAGTTAACAATTCAATTAATGAGCTAACAAAAGCTGAGGTTTTTCTTTTTTTCTTGGTTTTATTATTTGTTAGATTCGAATTTCCAAAACCTGGTCCCGACTTACTAGCGCCAGAATTATTTTTTAGTAGTCCTATATATTTGTAGAATTTTGCCATATCTAAGGATCCATTAAAATTATGCGTGTTTGCATTTGAAATGGTATTTCCTAAATCATAGACCTGATTATTAAGTGATAGATTTCCAAAAAGATCAGAGCCTTTTTGCCATTGAAAATCTCCAGTATATGAATACATAGCTCTAATAAAACTAAATGTTGGTATTTTATCAATTGGTAATTGGTAATTGACTGCAAGTTGTTGTGTTTGCCGATTAGGGTCTCCTATATCAAAAAATCTATTCCATACATCTAAGCTAGGATCCTGACTGCCATTAATTATGTCATCAACGAAATAATTTCTAACTATATTATTATTAGCAGCAGAATAGTTAATATTTAATCCGTCTGAAATTGGATAAGTAAAGCTATATTGAAAATCAAAAGTATAATTTCTTCTAAATAGCTCTTGCATAGCAATATTACCTTCTGCTAAATCAATATCTCTAAACTTTTGTTTATTAAATTGTCTAATAAAATCTGTATTAATGGATAAATTTGAAGGAAGGAGATTTAAATTAAAATCTTTTAAAATCTTAAAATATTTTCCAGTAAATAAAGAGTCATTATTTTTAAATGGTTCTAATTTTAGAGAATTAAAATTAAAATTATAACTAGCTCCTGCTCTGATATTTTGATCCAGCATACTTTCAATTTCATAGTCTCTGTGTTCGACTTGATTATAAGAGTAATTGAAAGTAAAATTTTCTATGTTATAAAATCTTGGTTTACCATCACCTGTTTTTTGTTTGCTTAACCCTATTAAATTAATACTTTTCCTTTTAGTATAATCCTCAGACTGCTGTAAAATATTATTTTTTTCCTCCTGAGTTTCTGCAGCATCTAATCTTGAATTTAACTTAATATCTCTATATTGCTGGTCATATTCAGGCGTTATAATTTCTTCTCCTTGACCATAATTAAATGGAATATTTAGTCCCCATTTTTTAGGGAATAATTGACCGATATTTATATTCGAAACTAAATCATATTGTTTTTTGTCAATTTTATCTCTCTCACTAGGGCCTTGCTCAATAGATCCAAAACCATTTGTACTTTGTCGTGCCGTTGCACTTATTGTCATAAAATCAGCAATATTAGAATCTAAAGCTAATGTAGCTGCCCAGCCACCTTTATTATCCATATCTGATAATCTTAATTCATTAAACCAAACCTCAGCGCATACGTTCATGTTATCCTGTCTAGGATTCTTAACTCCAACCATTAAAGCTCTAATATCTCCAAAATTTGGATTTCCTTTTATGGCCACTCTATGTTGGCCTAAATTATATTCTGAAAATTCACCTACTGATTCCTCTACAACCATATCATTTATTACATTGTAAAAAGTAGCATTTTGACTTCCTAATGTTCCATTATATATTGCAAGAGATTTTATAGTCTCTAAAGCACTAATTGGTAAGTTAATTTCATTAACTACTGGCCATACAGATTCAGGATTAAGAGTAGCGGAAGAAGATTTTTTAAGAGGTATTTCTATTTGGTAATAATTCTCTGACAGATCATTTCCTATTCTAACAAATCCCACGACATCACCATCTGTTAAGCCAGGCGATAAACCATCTTCAGCATGAATAAACATTCTCATTCTTTTAAACTGCCTCATATCAACATTTAAGTTTTTATAAACCCCTCTTGAATCTTCAGGCTCTAGATCACATATATTTAGCACTAATGATTGTTCATTTTGTCTGACAATAGTATTGTTATTGTTAAATTGTTCTCTCTCAACACCAGGAGGAGAAACATAACTCTCTTCGTTCTCTTGTATTCCAATAGTACCAGTTGAAAATTCTGTGTTATCATTATTATTATCTATTTCTTGATCTAATGCTAACAAATATTTTCTCCAATCACTTCTTACCAAATCCAATGATCCAAATCTAAAAACTGTATTGTTTGAAAAATCATTCATATACATTCTAATAAATCTAATCGATCTAAAATCAGAAATTCCACCTATTTCATTTGTAGGCTCATTTATAGGAATTCTAAATTGATACCACTTAACTAATTCAGAATTTCCATTAGGGAGTGTAATATTTTTTTCTTTTCTATCCTTAATAAATTGGTTATTAATGTCTGCCAAACTATTTGGAGTAATTTCTAATTCATATTCAAAGTAGCTATCAATAGTGTTCATAGTATTATCCCTATTGATGTCTTCTACATCAGGTTGAGATGTTGATCCTCTATCAGTATCAGAGATAGTTTCTGGAGAATTACCATCTAGACCATTATACATCTTATATCTATTAAAAATATTCCCTGATTGATTCAAAAAGTATTTATAATTATCCATTGCGGGATCATCAATATTGGCAAAACTTGGAAAAAAAATTGCTTCTTCTTGATCATCATAGCCATCCAATCCAACATCTTGATTTGTTCGCTCCTGTCCTAAAGAAGAGAAAGAATAAATTAGAGATTGATTTTGTGGAACAACTGTTCCCCATACTGTCTGTGGCAAAAGGCTAATATCTCCATCCTCAGGAAGGCCATTCTCATATTGTTTCCTCCCATCTCTTATTACATCTTCTGAAATATTTCCAAGATTGAAAGTTAATTTTCCTCCATTATTTTCAGAATCATTTAAAAATGGGTCCATAAGCCAAAATTCAATATATTCTACATTTGATTGTTCAAAATCTGTAGTATTAATTAATCTAGTAATACCTGCCCAACTATTTTCTGGATTTTCTAAATCTCCATTTGCAGCCTCAACATCCATATTATATGGGCCTCGTTTATTTGGATAAAAGTTTAAATCAAGAGAATTAATTACTGTTGTCTGTCCTTGTACTAAATCTACTTGTGGAAAAATTTCATCTATAAAAATTCTCCTAGTATATAAATTTGATATGTCTTCATCAGTTATTTCACTTGGCCTTTGGCTGCTATAAAAAATAGGATCAATTGTATACCAGTTTAATAATGCTCTATCGAAACCGTTTTGTACTCCATTATTATCCTCATCGCCTTGGCTATAAGTCATACCTAATTCCTTAGGCCTACTTGATAGGTACCATGATTGAGGTGACAATAAATCAATTACATTTTGAGATCCCTCAAAATCATCAATATAAGATGTAGCTTCACCATTAAAATTATTTCCTTTAGGTGCCCCCGGAATTAAATATGCCAATTCGCCACGAACTGATAAATTTGATGCGGCTTCAGTTTCTATATTTGGCAACTTATTAACTAACCTTGTTAAGATTGGCATTTCTGAAGAAAAGTTCGCATCAACCCCAAATATTGTATTATTAATTGGCTCTGTTCCATAATTTGCTTTTTGAGTTAAGGGCCTTTCATTTAAATTTAACAATGTAGTTGAAGCAATAAATTTTTCACTAAACTGATGCTCAATATTGAATCCTGAAAATCTTTTAGTCTGTTGACCAAAGACTGCATTATTTTCAACACTAACATTAATAGGTGTATTAGATGATTGAAGTGCAGGATCTAATATTTGAACAGTTCCTAACTGATAATTAACGGTATAGTCAACTCCTTCAACTAGCACTCTTCCGCCAGCAGTAACGGTTACTGAGCCTCTTGGAACATTATAAGCCCCTATTGGAATACCGCCTCCAGAAGATGATTTATATTTTCCTGTAATTTGAAACTTGTTTTTTTCTGAGGACTGAAGAGCAATAGTTTTAGTTGATTTATATAAAGATCTATAAACATATTTTTTTTGGTTCAAATTATAGTCATTTTGATTATTCTGATCTCCCACATAATTTTCTGCGGAATTCAATCTTAATGTTTCAAATAAATATTTACCGAATGGTTCTGTCTTAGTAAAAACTATATTACCATTTTCTTGTATTACTGTAATTCCTGGGACAAAATCAAAAAACCCATCACCGGAAAGTTGTGGGTCATTATTAAAATTTAATCTGTCGAAATTAAATAAATTCAGTAAAGGCATTTCATTTAATTGTTGTTCTCCAGGCAGAGGCTCTGGGAATGGAGTTGATTCAACTGGACTAATATAATTTAATGCCGAAGATTCATTGTAAAAAATATTTAATTTAAAATCTTCTTTTTCTAATTGAAAAGCTCCTGTACTGTAGATGTTTTTCATCATTAAATCCCACATGGGTTCTTCAACACTACTTACAGTGCTTTTTAACATTTTTAATACCAAATTATTTGAGTTTACAATGGTATTTGATTCAGATACTGAGACCTCTGTTGCTTGAACACCGTCATTAGCAAATTCACCTACTTGAAATACTTGACCCCCAACGGTATATTGAAAAGCAACTGCTAATATTTCATCATTTTCTAACTTTTGATTTAATGAAATATATCCTAATTGATTATTAATTTTATAATCTATCCCTTCTCTTAATTTTCTTGCATTTTCTAGCTTCCCATATCCAAATCCCTCTGTAACATTTGGAACTAAAATCCCTGTCTGTAATGTTGAGATATCCCTAATAGCGTTCGTTAACTGAGATGTAGCACTTCCTATAGATATTGGATCAAACCCATTATTACTATTATCAGGATATGCAGAGGGGCCTACATAAATATTAACAGTAGAAGAGACTGAAGATGATTCTCCAAGGTCCTGAAAAGCAACTATATTTCTAACATCATTTATTTGATTATTTCTATTGGTTACCCAAACTTCACTTCTAGTAATTTGGACATTAGAATTTATAAAAGGATAATTTAATAATGCTTCATCGTATTTATTTTTAAAATAGTGGCTTAAGAAAAAATGTCTGTTTTCATCATAATCTAAAGCTCTAAATTCAAATTCCTGAATCGTTCCACCACCTTGTGATACCACAGATCTTGATTCAGAGTTTTGTTCTGAAAAAACAGCTGTAACTCTAGTTCTGCCAAATTTTAATTCAGTTTTAAATCCAAATAAACTCTGAGCTCCAGAAATTAATGAGCTATTAAGAGGCATACTAACATTCCCTACCTCAATTTTTTGTATTATATCATCCTCGGTAGGCTCAAATTCTAATTTTAATAAATTTTGAAAATCAAATGTAGATTGTGTGTCAAAATTTGCATTAACTTGAACTCTTGTCCCTACTTTTCCAAGGAGGCTTAATCCGATTCGTTGATCAAAATCAAAAGTAAGATTACTTCTGTTTCTGGGGGAAAAAGCAGGATTATCTTGTTTAGTAAATAACATTCCTAGGTCAACTTCTATGGACCCTTGCGGAACAACCTCAATTGTATTTCCTCCAAATATATTTTCAAAAATCTTAGAGTTAACATATATCTCAGGAATAAGATTTTTTTGCATCTCATCTGTACCGTCTTTTTTACCTTCAGCAGCATCAATTTTTGATTTATAATACTCCTTCAAATCTTCAACTAAAATTAGTTTTTTATATTCTTCAGGACTTAGAATAATTGGATAATTAATATTATAATCCCCAACACTCAGATTATAATAATACATATCACTAACTGGGTCATATTGATAATTTTCAATATAGCTGCTTGGAGTTGGTAAGTTAATTTCACCAAATGAAATTCCCTGATTAGCTATAGAGTCCTGAGCTATTGAAATAGAGGACTCCTGAGCAATCAAAAAACTACTATAAAAAATAGACAATAAAAATAGTCCTGAAAATCTTGTTTTCATTAAACTAAAAGTAATTTTGTTCAAATTTTATTACAAATTTTTTAGAGTCTCTTTAATAATATTTTCAACTGAAAAATCTGGATTTTCTAATACAATCTTGTCAACCAATCTTTCAGAGGATTTTTTATTAATTCCTAAGACTTCTAATGCAGATAACGCTTCTTCTTTATTAGTATTGTTTGAAGAAGTAAATCCTTCATCTAAATCATAAACTTTTAGGATCTTATCTCGAAGATCTATTATAACTCTTTGAGCAGTTTTTGATCCAATACCTTTAACAGATTGTATTACCGAAACATTTTCTCTTGATATGGCCTCAATTATTTGATTAGGAGAAATGGATGAGAGCATAGTTCTTGCAATACTTGAGCCAATTCCATTGACAGAGATTAAAAGTCTGAAAATTTCTCTTTCCTTTATTGAATAAAATCCATAAAGCGTATGAGAATCCTCTTTAATTTGAAGATGAGTGTATAATTTTAAATTTTCATTATCTGGAATCTGTGAAAATGTGTTTAAAGAAATATTTATTAAATAGCCTATTCCATTAGATTCAATTACAACACTAGTTGGAGCTTTCTCAACTAATCTTCCTTTAACATGAGTTATCATAATAAGAATTTAAAGACTCAAATTTACTAAAATTATCACCATAATACTTAAATAAAAAATTAAAGTGCTAAGGAGATTTAATAAAATTCAGATTTCTTGTTAATCCCTTATATCCTGTTCTTTTAACAGCTGAATCTTTAAAAATTTTATTGAAAGTTTCTTCAGTAATTTCATTCCATTCATCTCTACTCATTTTCATAAGTTCAGAGCTAGACTGGAATAAAGGCTCCTTATGAGGTTTTGAAAATTTATTCCATGGGCAAACATCTTGACATATATCACATCCAAAAACCCAATCATCAAATTTTCCTTTAAATTCTTTAGGTATATTTTCTTTTAATTCAATTGTAAAATATGAAATACATTTGCTTCCATCTACTACATATGGCTGAGCTATTGCTTGTGTTGGACATGAATCTATACATGCTGTACATTGCCCGCAATGGTCAGATTCAATTTTATCATAATCTAGATCTAAATCAACTATAAGTTCTGCTAAAAAATAAAATGAACCAACCTGCTTTGTAATTAAATTTGAATTTTTTCCAACCCAACCTATACCGCTTTTAGAGGCCCATGCTTTTTCTAAGATTGGTGCAGAATCAACAAAAGCTCTTCCATTTACATCACCAATTTTTTCTTTTATAAATAATAAAAAGTAGTTTAACTTTTCTTTTATTACATAATGATAATCCTTACCAAATGCATATTTTGAAATTTTTGGAACTTCCTTATCTAAAAAATCTTTAGGATAATAGTTGTATGTAAGTGAAATTATACTTTTAGCATCATCAACTAGTTTTGTTGGATCAAGACGTATATCAAAATGATTCTCCATGTACCTCATTTCTCCATTCATTTTCATTCTTAACCATTTCTCTAATCTGGGAGCTTCCTCTTCTAAAAATTCTGCCTTACTTATTCCGCAAGAAATAAATCCCAATCGCTTAGCTTCATCTTTAATTAATTCTGTATAATGGTTTTTATTTTTCAATTATTGAAAAAATATTTAGGAATTAGAATAATCCCTTCTGGCTAGATTTAGGCGTTCTTCCTAAATGTTTATATGCAAGTTCGGTTGCTTGTCGGCCTCTTGGAGTTCTCATTATAAAACCTTGTTGAATTAAAAAAGGCTCATATACTTCTTCAATTGTTTCAGAATTTTCACTTACTGCTGTAGAAAGAGTAGTAATTCCTACCGGGCCCCCTCCAAATTTATCTATGATAGTAGTCAATATTTTATTATCCATTTCATCAAGCCCATTGATGTCAACATTTAATGCTTTTAAACTACTTTTAGTAATAGAAATATCTACTGTACCATCTCCTTTAATTTGAGCAAAGTCTCTAACCCTTCTCAATAGAGAATTTGCAATTCTTGGTGTGCCTCTACTTCTTCCTGCAATCTCAATAGCCGCTTCCATAGAAATTTTTACTTCTAAAATTTTTGCGCTTCTTTCAATAATAGTAGATAAAAGCTCAGCAGAATAATATTCTAGTCTATTACTAATCCCAAATCTAGCTCGCATTGGAGCAGTTAACAAACCTGATCTCGTTGTGGCTCCAACTAATGTAAATGGATTTAAATTAATTTCTACTGATCTAGCATTGGGACCAGATTCTATCATAATATCAATTTTATAATCCTCCATCGCTGAATACAAATATTCTTCAACAACTGGACTTAGTCTATGAATCTCATCAATAAATAAAACATCTCTTTCTTCAAGATTAGTTAATAGCCCAGCTAAATCAGCCGGCTTATCAAGAACAGGTCCAGAAGTAACTTTTACTGCTACTTCAAGTTCACGGGCTAATATGTGAGCAAGTGTTGTTTTTCCAAGTCCTGGGGGGCCATGAAATAAAGTATGGTCTAATGCATCACCTCTTTGATTTGAGGCTTGAACAAAAATTTTCAAATTATCAATAACTTGGTCCTGTCCGCTAAACTCATCAAAAGAACTAGGTCTTAAATTATTCTCAAACTCCTTCTCCTCAGGAGATAAATTAATTGTGGAAGGGTCTAAATTTTCATTCATAAAAACAAATATAAAGAAAAAGCCCTTCTAAAAAGAAAGGCTTTAAAATTAATAACTTTTATGTAGAGCTAATACTCCTCTTCTCCTTTTTTAAGAGGAATGTGCTGTGGAACAAAATCTTCTTTGTATCCAGGCTTACTATAATCGTAAGGCCATCTATGAACTTCTGGAATTTTTCCTTGCCAGTTCCCATGTATGTGCTTCATTGATGCAGTCCATTCTAAAGTTGTAGATTTCCAAGGATTTTGTGGAGACTTCTTTCCATAGAAAATGCTATAAATAAAATTGTATAAGAAAACAATTTGTATTAAGGCTCCTATTATTGCAAATACTGTAATAATCATGTTCGTATCCGCTAAATCGTCAAAGAGGGGAAAACTTGAATTTGTGTAATATCTCCTTGGTAATCCAGCCATACCAATAAAATGCATTGGGAAGAAAACTCCATATGCACATACAGCGGTAACCCAAAAGTGTATATATCCTAGATTTTTATTCATCATCCTTCCGAATAATCTAGGGAACCAATGATAAATTCCTGCCAGCATTCCATATAAAGCAGAAATGCCCATTACCAAATGAAAATGTGCAACGACAAAGTATGTATCATGAACATTAATATCTAATGCACTATCGCCTAGAATTAGCCCTGTCAAGCCTCCTGAAATAAAGGTAGAAACAAAAGCTATTGCAAATAACATCCCTGGATTAAATTGAATATTTGCCTTCCATAATGTAGTTATATAATTAAATGCTTTTACGGCTGAAGGTATTGCTATTAATAATGTAGTAAAGGTGAAAACTGATCCTAAAAATGGGTTCATTCCTGTAATAAACATATGATGGCCCCATACAATAGTAGATAAGAATGCTATAGCCATTATTGACATTATCATAGCTTTATATCCAAATATTGGTTTCCTTGAATTGGTTGCAATTACTTCCGAAGCAATGCCCAATGCAGGTAATAATACAATGTATACCTCAGGGTGTCCAAGGAACCAAAATAAATGTTCAAATAATATTGGCGATCCTCCTTGATAATGTAAAACTTCTCCTTGAATAAAAATATCAGACAAATAAAATGAAGTCCCTAAACTACGATCCATAATAAGTAATAATGCACATGAAAGTAAAACAGGGAAAGAAATTACACCAATTATTGCAGTAATAAAAAATGCCCATATTGTTAATGGCATTCTAGTTAAAGACATCCCCTTAGTTCTTAGATTAATAATTGTAACTATATAATTTAATGATCCTAAAAGAGATGATGCAATAAATAGAGCCATTGATACAAGCCACAATGTCATTCCCAGTCCTGATCCTGGCTGAGCCACCTCTAATGCACTAAGCGGTGGATAAATTGTCCATCCAGCTGCTGCTGGCCCAGCCTCAACGAAAATTGAAGCTACCATAAGTACAGTAGATAAAAAGAACAACCAATAGGCAATCATATTTAAAAATCCTGTAGCCATATCTCTGGCTCCTAATTGAAGAGGGATCAAAAGATTACTAAAGGTTCCACTTAGTCCAGCTGTTAATACAAAAAATACCATTATTGTTCCATGCATTGTAACTAATGCCAAATAAATGTCTGCATCCATCACTCCTTCAGGGGCCCATTTCCCTAAGAGAAATTCATAAATTATACTCGGCTCTTCTGGCCAAGCTAGTTGCATTCTAATTAATGAAGACATTACTATGCCTATAATGCCCATAAAGATAACTCCAGTAAAAAGATATTGCTTAGCAATCATCTTATGATCCTGACTAAAAATATACTTTGTTATAAAAGTCTCTTTGGGGTGATGTTCGTGCTGATCTTTATCAAATTCTATATATTCTGACATATCTACAATTTTAATTTTGAGCTATTAATGAATTTTTAAAAACAGTCTGCTGACTTAACCAATTATCAAAATCTTCTTGTGATTCAACAATTATTTTCATTTGCATATTGTAATGCGATTTCCCACAAATCTTATTACATAGAAGAACATAATCAAAATCATATGGGTCAAGAGGTTCTTCTCCCTTTGCAATTAATTCCTTACTTTTTTCATCTCTAATCTCATTTATTGTAAGAACTTTATCTATCATATTTGGAGTACTTCTCATCTCTTCAGTTGTCATAGTAGGTGTTAAGAGAAACTGTGTTACCATTCCAGGGACACAGTTCATTTGAGCTCTAAAATGAGGCATATAAGCAGAGTGAATTACATCCTGTGACCGCATTTTAAATAGTACCGGCTTATTGACTGGCAAGTGTATTTCAGTGGTTATTATATCATCACTAGCATTAGGGTCAGACTCATCAATCCCAAGAATATTAGCTCTATCTATATCAATTAATCTAACATTGGCTTTGCCTAAAGAATTGTCATTTCCAGCATATCTTGCTTTCCAATTAAATTGTTGAGCATACAGTTCAACTACCATAGGATCATCATCATCTGATATGTTCATTACGTCTGACCAGGTTAATAGGCCATAAGTAATAAACCCTGTGAGAACCACTGCAGGGGTTAATGTCCAAATTAGTTCAAGTTTATGATTGTCTGCATAAAATAAGGCCTTATTTCCTTTTTTCCCTCTATATGTATATGCAAAATAGTGAAGTAAAAACTGAGTTATTGTCTGCACAAAAAATATGAGCGCAAAAGTACTAATCATTAAAGTATCTATCTTTACACCATGCTCAGATGCTGCATCAGTAATTAGGGGAAAATGTCCGTATTTTACAAAACATATAATGGTAATAGCATATATAAACGCAAGAAAGCCTAACATCAGCCTTGCATTCATTCTATTATCCTTGTAATTAGCAATTTGAGAATCATCTATTTCTTCTCCTTTTAAAGCACGAGTCAAATCAAAAATTTTGATCATCTGCCATATAGCAATTGAAATAAAAACTAATATTAATGTTATAAAAAGTGTAATCATCCGTTCAAAAAAATTTTAATAATGAAAATTTTCACTCTCCTTTATAAATGGATTCCCTTTTGCTAAAAGAGGAGCCTTAGAAAGTGAATAAAAAATTAATATTATAAATAATCCTGAAAATAGTGCCAGAGCACTAATTTCAGGTAAACCAAACCCCCATCTATCTCCAACAGTTGCGGGCATAATCATATTATATACATCCATATAATGTCCTACAAGTATTATAATTCCAGCCATTATTACAAACCATGGGATCCTTTTATAATCACTATTCATTAACACTAAAAATGGGAAAATAAAGTTCAATACAAACATAGTGAAAAATGGGATAGTATAATCTTCTATTCTAGTTACAAAATAGGTTACTTCTTCAGGAATATTTGCATACCAAATAAGCATAAATTGAGAAAACCATAGATAAGCCCAAAACACGCTAAATCCAAACATGTATTTTGCCAAATCATGAATATGACTATCATTAACAAATTTCATATATCCTTTAGCTTTTAAATATATTGTCATCAATGCTATTGTTGTTATCCCACTAACAACCATGCTTGCAAAAAGATACCATCCAAATAAAGTACTAAACCAGTGAGGGTCAACACTCATTATCCAATCCCAAGACATCATTGATTCTGTATATATATAAAAGACTAAAAATCCTGCTGAAATTTGAAAATTTCTTTTAAAATTTTTATTGTTATTTGAACTATCTTGAGCTATAGAGAATTTTCTAGAAAAATATCTATATAAACTCCATCCTCCAATGAATATTAATGCTCTTATTAGAAATGCGGATTTGTTTAACCATCCTGCTTTTCCCTGTAATAATTTATCATGTGCTACAACGTCAGGGTCCATCCAAATAAATAAATGTTTGTCAGCAAAAAATGCTATAGCTAGTACAATTAAAGCCCCAGGCAATAAATAATACGTTATTGCCTGCATGACCCTGAATAATACTGGAGACCATCCTGCTTGTGATGCATACTGAATTGCATAAAAAGCTAATACTCCAAGCGAGATCATCATAAAGAAAAATGCTGCTATGTATAAGGCTGCATAAGGTCGATTGTGAATCTGATGCATGACATGCTCTGCATGTTCATCATAATTAGAAGATTCATGTAAGTCATTATGATGAGCTTCATTGTTTTGTGTCATAATTTCTGATTGGTCTGTATGTGATGACCCGTGAGAAGATTCATGTAGTAACATCTCTTTCACCTGATCAATAGTTTTATGAGAATCCATATAACTATATCCCCATCCTATACTTCCTAATACGATTAGAGTAAGTGAAAAAATCTTAATACCATTTGAAATTTTATACATTTTATAATCCAATTATTTTTTTAAATCTGATTTTAATTTCATTACATATGATGTTACAAGCCATCTTTCTTTTTCATTTAATTGATTCGCGTAAGATCCCATAGTATTTCTCCCATAGTAAATAACATGATATACGCTTCCCTCAGTTATTTCTCTGCCTTGATCGGAATAGCTTGGAATCCCTAATATTTTTTCTCTTTTCATTAATATCCCTTGTCCATCACCCTTATTGCCATGACAAACTCCGCAATATATATCATACAATTCCTTGGCCTTTACCATATTTATTTCTTCATCTTCTAATGGGTTTTGAAGATCTTTTTTTGCTAAATCATACCCTAAATTTGAATTCTCATATTGATATAATGAATATCCTCTAGGCATAGTCCCTTCCACAGGAACTAAAGCGGCTTGATTATTTTCAAAAAGACCATTCTCTGCATATGTTTCATATCCAATTGACTCGTACATCTCTGGCATATATTCATAATTTGGGTACTCATTGTTTTTACATGAATTAAAAACTAATGCAATAATTATTATTAATATTTTGTATCCTATCTTCATAATAATTAATGTCCTTTTGAATCAATTATATTAATTTCAATTGCTCCAGAATCTTTTAATACTTTTTTTAATTTTCCTGTAACTTCATTAACAGATATTTCAATTAAAAAATGATCATCTGTAGTTCTAGGATCAGGATTTTCCGCTTTTTTAAATGGCCACATTTTACTTCTAAGATAAAATGTTATCACCATCAAATGAGCAGCAAAAAATACCGTTAATTCAAACATTATTGGAACAAAAGCAGGCATATTTTCTATATAACTAAAGCTTGGTTTTCCTCCAATATTTTGTGGCCAATCAGTAATCATTGTATAATCCATCATTAAAATTGAAACTATAAATCCCAGACATCCATAAATAAATGATGCTATAGCTATTCTAGTTGGCTCCAATCCTAACACTTTATCTAAACCATGTACAGGGAATGGCGTATAGACCTCTTCAATATGAAATTTATTCTCCTTAATAGTCTTAACAGCAGACAATAAAACATCATCATCATTATAAAAAGCACGAACTATTTTTTCAGGGTTCATTTCTTAATTGTTTATTTATTTATCACTGATGTTCTTTTATCAGCTCCTGTTCCAGTTAATGATTTTCCAGATTCCCTTAACCTTTTATACTTCTCCCCGGAAGTTTTTAGGATTGTTTTAACTTCAGCCTGAGCAATTACAGGGAATGTTCTAGCATATAGTAAAAATAATACAAAGAAAAACCCTATAGTCCCCATAAAAATACTAATATCAACAAAAGTTGGGGAGAACATAGTCCATGATGATGGCAAATAGTCTCTATGAAGCGACGTAACAATAATTACAAAACGCTCAAACCACATGCCAATATTTACTACAATTGATATAAAGAATGAGAACATAATACTTGTTCTTAGTTTCTTGAACCACATGAATTGAGGAGAGAAAACATTGCAAGTCATCATTGACCAATAGGCCCAAGCATATGGCCCCGTTGCTCTATTTAAAAAGGCATACTGTTCATATTCTACTCCTGAGTACCAAGCTATAAAAAGTTCAGTAATATATGCTACACCAACTATAGATCCTGTAATCATTATAACAATATTCATTAACTCTATATGTTGTACTGTAATATAATCTTCCAATCGACAAACCTTTCTCATGATAATTAATAAAGTTTGCACCATTGCAAACCCAGAAAAAATAGCACCAGCAACAAAATAAGGTGGGAATATTGTCGTATGCCATCCCGGAATTACTGATGTAGCAAAATCAAAAGAAACTATTGTGTGAACAGATAATACTAAAGGTGTTGCTAATCCCGCTAATACTAAAGACACCTCCTCAAATCTTTGCCAATCCTTTGCTCTACCTGTCCATCCAAAACTAAGTATACTGTATATTTTCTTTTGAAAAGGCTTAACTGCCCTGTCTCTAATCATGGCAAAGTCTGGCAATAATCCCGTCCACCAAAATACTAATGAAACTGATAAATAAGTAGATATTGCAAAGACATCCCATAATAAAGGAGAGTTAAAGTTTACCCAAAGTGATCCAAAAGCATTAGGGATAGGCACCATCCAATATCCAAGCCACGGTCTTCCCATGTGTATAATTGGGAATAATCCAGCTTGAATAACAGAAAAAATTGTCATTGCTTCAGCAGATCTATTGATTGCCATTCTCCACTTTTGGCGAAATAATAATAAAACCGCAGAAATCAAAGTTCCAGCATGTCCTATTCCTACCCACCAAACGAAATTTGTAATATCCCATGCCCATCCGACTGTCTTGTTTAATCCCCAAACGCCTATTCCTGTAGATATCGTATAAATAATACATCCTAATCCCCATAAAAACATCGCAAGTGCTATAGAAAAAGCAATCCACCATTGCTTATTTGCTCTAGTCTCAATAGGCCTAGCTATATCAACAGAAACATCATGGTAAGATTTTTCTCCTGCTACTAATGGTTTTCTAATTGGTGCTTCATAATGAGACCCCATACTTTTCTTTATTATTAATTATACTTTTTTCTCGTTTCTTATTTTAACTTGATAAACTACATTTGGCTTTGTTCCAACAGCATCTAACAAATGGTAGGCTCGTTTATCATTTTTTAATTTATATATTTCACTGTTTTTTTCATTTATGTCTCCAAACCTCATGGCTCCAGTAGAACATGCTGAAGCACAGGCACAAGTATCATTGAATTCTCCTTCAGCTACTGTTCTTCCTTCTAATTTCGCTTTTAATATAACTGCTTGAGTATTTTGAATACAGAATGAACATTTTTCCATAACGCCTCTTGATCTTACTGTAACATCAGGGTTTAATACCATTCGTCCAAGATCATCGTTCATGTAATAATCAAACTCATCATTCTGATTATATAAAAACCAGTTAAATCTTCTAACCTTATATGGACAGTTATTTGCACAATATCTTGTGCCTACACATCTATTATAAGCCATATGATTTTGGCCTTGTCTTCCGTGACTAGTAGCTGCAACTGGGCATACAGTTTCACATGGAGCATGATTACAGTGCTGACACATTATAGGCTGAAAAGCTACCTGAGGATTTTCTGATGGACCTTCAAGATCGCCTAGAGAAGTTAATGAGCTTTGTAGCCCTTTAATGTCATCTTTCTTTTTATCATCTTGATCAAAAGTTTCCTCTGAAGAATAGTATCTATCTATTCTTAACCAATGCATATCTCTACTTCGTCGAATCTCTCTTTTCCCTACCACAGGGACATTATTTTCTGCATTACATGCAATTACACAAGCTCCACATCCTGTACAAGCATTTAGATCAATCGATAGATTAAAATGATGCCCAATAGATCTATCAAATTCATCCCACAAATCAACTTTTGGAGAAGAAACAGGGGTCTCAATATGATTTAGAGAGACTACAGTTTCAGCATTCCATAATTTTGAATCTTTAGTATTAAATACTTCTAAACTGGTTTCCTTAACTATATCTCCTCTGCCCATAAGAGTATTATGCAACTGAATACAAGCAAACTCATGTTTCCCTTCAGTAACTTGAATAGAAACTAGCTGATCTGTTTTAAAATTAGCATATAATTGATATGCATTCACTCCCGTTTTCATTTCATCTTTAATACCCTTAGATCTTCCATAGCCAAATGACAAGCCTACTGTCCCTCTAGCTTGGCCTGGCTGAATTATTACTGGGACTTTAAGTGATTTTCCATTCAAGCTTATAATAGCATATTTGCCATTTAGTCCTCCATCCGCGTCATGGCTCGACTCTGAAAAGAAAGTACTAGGTTCTAAATATAAGTCAAGCGTTTTTGCATCAAATTCTGAGATTGTCAAATAATTATCCCAAGTTGCCCTTGTTAAAGGATCAGGGAATTCTTGCAGCCAAGGATTATTCGCCTGCTGTCCATCTCCCATACCAATCTTAGGATATAATGTTAGTTCATATAAGTTTTTATTTAATGGTATTTTATCAATTAAATCTTGAAGATCTGTATAAAATATTTTATATGGTGCAGTTCTTAAAAATTTGTTTTTTGTAATATTAGTTTCCTTTTTTGAATATATTCCATCGTGAAGAACTTTATTCCAAAAGCTATTTTCTAAAATATTTTTCTCCCAATGATCCTTAATATATTCATAATACGACTTTTTACTATTTGACCAGACTAGTAATAAATCCTGAAATTGTCTAGTATCAAACAATTTTTTTATAACAGGCTGAACTAATGAATATTCGCTATTTTTAATTTCAGCATCTCCCCATGATTCTAAATAGTGCGATGATGCTGCTGCATAATTTACATAATTTGCTGTTTCATCATTCTTGGTTGTAAATGAAATTGAAAGATCAACCTTTTCTAACCCATTAATAAATTCTTTAGAATTAGGTAAAGAGTATACTGGATTTACTCCAGCCATAATTACTGCCCCAATTTCACCGCCCTGCATTCTTTTAACTAATTTATCAACTTTATTAGTATCGCCTAAGCGAGTTTTAATTGTTTCATTTGGTTTAAATGCTTTGCTCTTTATTTTTTCATTTATTTGAAGAACTATGGATTGATAATCAACATCATTAATTCCTGAGACTAGTACAGCTTTATTTTTACTATTAAGAATTTCCTTTACAGTAGAATCTACTACTTTTTGTAATTTATCTGAAAGATTAATAATATTATTAATTGAAAATAACTTAGAATATATGGAAAGCAATATTAGTTTTTGTTCGGATGGTTTTACAGAAATTCTAGTATCTGCATTTGCCCCACTTAATGTCATATTTGATTCATATTGAATATGCCTTGACATCTTCCCTTTTTTAGGAATTCTTTTTGTTGTATACCCAGATTCAAATCCTCCGCCTTGCCAATCACCAATAAAATCTGCGCCAATAGATACAACTAAATTAGCCATTGAAAAATCATAATTAGCTAAACCTCTCTGGCCATATCTTCTCTCAAATGCATCAAGTGCCGCTGACTCAGAAATAGCATCATACACAATATGTTTAACATTGCCATATTTCTTTTTAAAATCATCAATTAATTTATATGTAGATGGACTTGCAAATGTTTGAGTTAATAATACAATTGGTTTTGATGAATCATTAATCTCTTTTAATTTTCTTTTAGTTTCAAAATTAAATTCAACCCACGAAGTTGGAGCGCCATTTTTCATTGGTTTGGCTAATCTTCCACTATCATATAAATCTAATATTGATGCATGAACTCTTGCATTTGCATAAGATGAAGTTGACGCCAACTTATTTTGTTCAATTTTTATAGGCCTACCTTCTCTATTCTTAACTAATATATTTGCAAAATCATATCCATTTGATATTGTCGTTGCATAGAAATTAGCTAGGCCTGGGACTATTTCTTCTGGCTGTACAACATATGGGATTGATTTAACAACAGGCCCTTCGCAAGCAGCAAGTGTTGCTGCAGCAGTACTAAATCCTAAGTACTTTAAAAAATCCCTTCTTGATGTTGAGCTAGATGATAAATTTTCTTTATCTCCTAAAAATTCATCAACTGGTATTTCTTCAACAAATTCTCTTTGTTGAAGCCCTTTAATGTTAGAAGTTTTTTCAGAACTTAATTCTGATAAACTTTTCCAATATTTCTTTTTATTAGACATATTATAATCTATACATTAATAATGACATTTACCACATTCTAATCCTCCCATTTGAGCAACAGTCAACTGCTCAACTCCATATTTTTTTGATAATTCTTTATGAATTTTAGCATAATACTCATTGTCTTGTACCTTGACATTAGTTTCTCTATGACAATTTATACACCAGCCCATTGTCAATGGCGAATATTGATACATAATTTCCATTTCTTCAACTGGGCCATGACATGTTTGACATTCAATGCCTGCTACTGAAACGTGTTGTGAATGATTAAAATATGCAAAATCAGGCAGATTATGTATCCTTACCCATTTTACGGGGTATGTTACCCCTGTATATTCCTGTACTTCATCGTCCCAACCTGTAGCCTTATACAATTTTTGTATTTCACCATCATAAAAAGTTTTTGAATATTTCTCCGTTGTTTCTCCATTATATTCATCTATAGTCTTATGACAATTCATACAAACATTTAGAGATGGTATTCCAGAATGCTTACTAACTCTTGCAGAAGAATGGCAGTAATTACAATCTATTTGATTGTCCCCAGCATGTACTTTATGTGAGTAATGTATTGGCTGAATAGGCATATAGTCTTGGTTTGTTCCAAGTTGCATTGCCCAGCCATAAAACCCATACAAACTAACAAGTAAAAACAATATTGAAGAACAAAGCATTAGAAATTGATTATCAATAAAGGCTTTCCATATAGGTTTTGATTTTTCTTCTTCAATTAATTTAACATCATTCAAAATAGCAAAATTTCTAAGCGTATTACTAACTAAGAAAAGTCCAATTGCCAATAAAAAGAATAGAAAAGTAAAAATTCCTAAAATAACCTGATTAGATAATCCTAAATCATTAGATGCTGCAGTTGATGCAGCTACATTAACTCTAGCTACTGGGACTGTCTTCTCCTGATTAGTATATGCTAAAATATTTTCAATATCATTATCTGATAATTGAGGGTAAGCTGTCATAGCAGAGCGATTGTACTCTGCATAAATTTTATTAGCGTATGCGTCTCCAGATTTAATAACCGCTGCGCTGTTTCTTATCCATGCATACAGCCATTGCTTATCTAATCCTTCGTCATTTAATAATCGAACCTCAAAATGTCTAAGCGCAGGCCCCGTCATCTTTTTGTCAAGCTTGTGACATGCAGCACAATTAGTATTAAACAAAGATTTTCCAGCTGTTATATCAACATCTTGAGCAAAAGAATTGGTAGTGGAGAAAGTTAAAAAAAGAATGAAAAGTATATGGATGAAAAAATAATTAGAATAAGATAAATTATTTCTAAAATTAAAGGATTCTAAAAATTGCCTTTTATATCTTAAATTCATTCCATAAATCGTTTAAAAAAACAAAGCACAAAAATAACACCAAAAATGGTTATTCTAATAAAAATCTATTTATAATTTATGCAAAATAGTAATTTATATTCATTCTAAATAAAAACCTAATAGATTAAATTATAATCTATTAAATTTGTTAATTATCCAAACATAAAATGAAAAATCTAATTTTTATATTTCAAATACTAACATTTATTCTATTTAGCTGTTTTAACATCTATTCTCAAAAAAAAAATGTAAAAATAACACAGAGTATTGATATTCAAAAAGTTATAGAAATAAAAAAAGAAATAAATAAAAATATTTCAATGCTTAGAATACAAATTTATAATGGTAATCGTGAAGAGGCACAGATCATAAAAGAAAAATTTGAAAGACACAAAATTGATTCAATAGTTGATATAGTATATGAAACCCCTAACTATAAAATATGGGTTGGGCATTATATTAATCAGCTAGAAGCAGACAAAAAGCTATTAGAAATTAAAAAATATTTTATAGATGCATTTATATTCAGGCCAATAATAAAACCTGTTATAGAACAAGAAATAAAGGAAAATTAGTTTAATCTAAAGTTTCTTTTTAACCTCAACATTGATAAACCCTTCAATTTCATCACCAACCTTAATATCCTTGAAATCATTAATTTGCAAGCCACAATCATAGCCTTTTTTAACCTCTTTCACATCATCCTTGAATCGCTTTAATGATGATAAAGATCCAGAAAAAATTACAACACCTTCCCTAATTAATCTTACTTCAGAATTTCTTAGGATTGACCCTTTTGTAACCATACATCCAGCAATAGTTCCAAGTTTAGATATTTTAAAAATATCTCTAACTTCACACAATCCGGTAACTTCTTCCTTAATATCAGGGGATAGCATACCTTCCATTGCATCTTTCAATTCATTAATAGCATCATATATAATTGAATATATTCTTATATCAATTTCTTCTTTTTCCGCTACTTGCCTTGCATTGCCCATAGGCCTAACATTAAATCCTATTACTAATGCATCTGATGCTGAGGCAAGTAATACATCGCTTTCAGTAATTGCTCCAACACCTTTATGGATTATATTAACTTGTATTTCCTCAGTAGATAATTGCTGAAAAGAATCTGTTAAAGCTTCAACAGAACCATCAACGTCCCCTTTAAGAATTATATTTAGTTCTTTAAATTCTCCTAAAGCAATTCTTCTTCCAATTTCATCTAAAGTAATGTGTCTCTGTGTTCTAACACTTTGCTCTCTTTGTAATTGATTCCTTTTTGTCGCAATTTGCTTAGCCTCTCTTTCATCATTATAAACTGAAAAATTATCTCCTGCTTGAGCAGCTCCGTCTAGTCCAAGTATTGAAACTGGCGTTGATGGACTAGCAGTTTGAAGGTCATTTCCCCTTTCATCAAACATAGCTTTTACTTTTCCAGTATTTTTTCCAGCTAAAACAAAATCTCCAATTTTTAATGTTCCTGTTTGAACCAAAATTGTTGAAACATAACCTCTCCCCTTATCTAAAAATGCTTCGACAACAGTTCCAGATGCATATCTATCTGGATTGGCTTTAAGTTCTAAAAATTCTGCCTCTAAAATTACTTTCTCTAGTAATTCATTCACCCCATCTCCCGTTTTAGCAGATATATCATGAGACTGTATTTTTCCTCCCCAATCTTCTACCAATAAATTCATGTTTGACAGACTTTCTTTTATCTTATCTGGATTAGCATCGGGCTTATCAATTTTGTTTATTGCAAAAACAATAGGGACTGAAGCTGCCTGTGCATGTGATATGGCTTCTTTTGTCTGTGGCATTATATCATCATCCGCGGCAACTACTATTATAGCTAAATCTGTTAATTGCGCTCCCCTAGCTCTCATTGCAGTAAATGCTTCATGTCCTGGAGTATCTAAAAAAGTAATTTTTTGTGCTTCATTAAGTTCCACACTATAAGCTCCAATATGTTGAGTAATCCCTCCTGACTCTCCGGCTATTACATTTTCTTTTCTTATATAATCCAATAATGACGTCTTTCCGTGGTCAACATGACCCATAACAGTAACAATAGGAGCTCTTGGTTTTAAATCTTTTGGATCATCTACTACTTCCTTAGATTCTTCCTCTATTTCAGCAGTTACAAATTCCACCTTATAGCCAAACTCTTCGGCTACTATTGAAAGTGTTTCAGCATCTAGTCTTTGATTCATTGTAACCATGATCCCTAATGTCATACATGCTGATATAATATCAGTTGATGGCACATTCATCATAGTAGCAATTTCGCTTGCCGTTACAAATTCTGTAACCTTAATTACTTTACTTTCTTCCTCTAAAACAGCAAGTTCTTCTTCAGATTTTTGTCTATGCTGCTCTCTTTTCTCTCTTCTATATTTTGCAGCTTTTCCTTTAGCAGATTTCCCTTGAAGTTTTTCTAATGTTTCCTTAATTTGTTTTTGAACCTCCTCTTCATTTGGCTCTTCTTTAACTCCCTTTTTAGATTTAGATTTACTTTTAACTCTTCCAGAGGCTTTAAATTTTTTGTTCTGATCCCCAGCTTTAGGATTAGTAATAATTCTTTTTCTTCTTTTCTTTGATGTTGTTTTTTCTTCTTTCTTTTTTGGAGATGAGTCCTCTTTAAATTTAGATAAATCAATAGTTTCCCCAGTAGATTTTAATCCGGTCAACTTTTTATAATTATCTACTACATTTTCATTAGAATCTGTTTTTACTTCTTGTTTTTCATCTTGTTGCTTGGATTCTTCTTTTAATTCTGCCTTTTCTTTTGGTTTAGGCTTCTCCTCCTGAATAGGCTTGTCTGCTTTTGGCTTTGGGTCTAAATCTATTTTTCCAAGTTTTTTAAATTTTGTTACTTTAGAAGCTGCCGTAATTACCTCTTGTTCCTTTTTCTTTTTATTTGATTCCTCTAACTCTTTCTCTTTTTCTAATCTCAATTCCTCCTTTTCCTTAATTTGTGCCTCTGCAATTTCCTTAGAAGCAACTTTCTTGTCAGCATCACTTTGAAATTCACTACATAACAATTCATAGATTTCTTGGCTAATCTTACTTGTAGGTCTTTTTTCTATTTGATAGCCCTTTGAATCTAAGAAATCTACTGCACGGTCAATAGAAATGTTTAATTCTCTTAATACTTTATTTAATCTAACTGCAGGCATAAATTATGCTTTATATAAAATTATTAATCTTCAAATTCTTCCTTAAGGATTTTTATTACATCATTAATTGTCTCTTCTTCTAAATCTGTTCTCTTAACTAAATCTGCGACATCTTGTTCTAGAACACTTCTTGCAGTATCAAGTCCCGCTTTAGCTAATTCTTCTATAATCCA
>Ga0208411_1000780_pt1 | contig 23435 bp, 22 predicted proteins | sample ETN01SmetaG_4_FD_185793 | JGI IMG/M metagenome (GOLD analysis project Ga0208411, IMG submission 185793) | Marine microbial and viral communities from oxygen minimum zone, Eastern Pacific Ocean - ETNP2014F12-01SV261 (SPAdes) (version 2) | ecosystem: Environmental > Aquatic > Marine > Oceanic ... | reverse complement strand
GATTTTATTTATATCAGTTACAGGCTAAAGGTTTTGTTAAAACAAGGAAAATGATATTGCTTAAATGAATCATTTTTTGCAATTTAATCTGATGATGCAGTTCACACTTTATAATCATTATCTATAACTTTAAAATATAAATAAGGAGTTTTTATGAATTTACAAATGATCTTTCGGGCTAATGGAGCTATACTATTCTTAAATGGATTGAGTTTCCTTTTATTAACTGAAACATTTTTGGGAATGGCTGGTTTTAATATGACACCCGCATTACAAACTATAGCTCAAGCAATGGGAGTCTCTCTTATTGCTCTTGGTTTATTATCTTGGAGAACACCTGATATTGCAGGTGAAGCTATGTCTTCATATGGTCAACTATATGGGATCATAGGTGTTTTGTGGGTATTACTTATTGGATATCATGCTGCTACAGGACAAGCATCAGGTCCTCCTGTCTACGGGAACCTTGCTATTAATGCTGTTCTTGCTGCACTATTCTTTATGTATAGTAAAAAATAATTGCTAAATGTTGAGCACTATGGTTTTGTGAAACGCATCTGGCTCATATTAACTCTATTATTAGTCTTTTCATGTGAGGATAATGACAAAAAGAACTGCGTTGATGAATCAAAGATAACAAATACACCTTGTCCAGAAAATTATGACCCAGTTTGTGGATGCGATGGTGTAACTTATTCAAATCATTGTTATGCAAATAATGCAGGCGTTACAGAATGGACTAAGGGTAGTTGTAACTAAATAAACCTTTGTTTTGTTTATATAACATACATGATAAAGTATAATTATCTAAGTAAACGCCCATGGCTTATAGTATTTAGTTTTCTAATTATAAATGGTCAACAAACTCAATTAACCAATTCTCTTGATATCACGCCCCCTCGTCTTAATCAAAAAAATGTGAATATCGATGGTTTTTTAGATGAAGTTGAATGGACTAAAGCTGTATCTCAATCTGGTTTTACCAGTTATTTACCTGTGGATGGACGACCTGCTGAAGATGATACCGAAGTGCGAATTTGGTATAGTCCAACAGCTTTATATTTTGGAATTATTGCCCATGAAATTCATAATGAAGTTCGATCCACTTTAGCTGACCGTGACAAACTAGAAAATGACGATTATCTAATCCTTATTTTAGATACATATGATGACAAACGATCTGCATTTGCATTTGTAGTTAATCCGCTGGGTCAACAAGGAGATGGAACCATTACAGATAATACCTCAATGGGACGGAATTCAAAATCATTTAGGTTAGATGATAATCCTGATTATGTATTTAACTCACGAGGGAGACTTACCGAAGATGGTTTTATAGTTGAGATAGAAATTCCATTCAAAAGTTTACGTTATCAGAGTAAAAATACACAAAATTGGGGTTTTAATGTTTTGCGCCATATTCAACATTCAGGTTACACATCTACCTTGATAAACACCAAGCTTGGCGCTGCATCATTTCTTGGACAAAGTGGAAAACTGGTTAATTTATCTGGAATTGAACGTGATAGAATTTTTGATATTAACCCTGAAATAAGAGGTGCTGTCAGACGTGAGGCAGATGATAAAAATTTTAATTCTGAAATGACAGACCCTGTTGGATTCAATGTAAGATATGGCTGGTCCTCAAACGTAGGAATCAATGCAACTGTAAACCCGGATTTTTCACAAATTGAAGCAGATGTTGCACAGATAAATTATGACCCAAGACGATCACTGTTTTTCCCTGAGAAACGACCTTTTTTCCTTGATGGGATTGAACGGTTCCAAACTCCAACTCGACTTATTTATACTCGACGAATTGCTAATCCCGTTGGAGCAGGTAAAATTGCGGGAAAATTTGGTGCAAATACTATAGGATTTATTTCAGCAGCAGATAATAGCGGTCCATCAATATCAGAAATGGATCTTTCTTATGTTAATGCACTTCGATTGAAAAGAGATTTGTCCGATCAAAATCATATGGGTTTAGTTTTTACTGATAAATCTCATAAAGATTGGTCTAACCGAGTAGTTGCCATTGATGGCAGGTTTGTAGCTAAAGATAGTTACACTTTTCGTGCTCAAGGTGGTTTTAGTCAAACTAATGATAAAGAGAATATTGGAACTATTGCACCCATGTGGAATATTGCGGCTAGTGCCAACGGACGAAAATGGTCTGGCTCATTCTCATTTAAAGGTTACCATAATGAGTTTAATCCAGAAGTTGGATTTATAGAAAGAGGGAATTATGTAACAATTACGACCGGACCTACTAGACGATTTTATGGTAAGAAAGATGCGATAGTAGAACAACTAATTTTATCTTTACGTTTAACGGGCAATTGGGATTATTCAGGATTTACCAATGGAAATAGTCCGGATGACCGAAGACTTTACCCTTCCTTTGCTATACAGTTTCGTGATGGTTGGAAGTTAACTAATTTTACATGGATTGAAACTTTTAGTTACCCTGAATCATTTTTTACTAATCATTATATTAAAACTTCTTCTGGTTTTACATCTTACAAAGGTACACCAGACTTGTTCAATATTGGAGTCATGATGGAATTGAGCACCCCTCAGTTAGATCGGATATCGGGAAAAATTAAATATGGATTTGGTAGAGACCCTAACTATGATGAATGGGCACCCGGTGATATTTCTCTTATTGAATCTATAATAAAATGGAATCCAACTGATCAAATTAGAATGATGATAAGATATAATCAGCAACAAAACTTTCGTCCATCAGATGGTTCATTAGTATCAGAGAGTAGAACTCCAAGAATAAAAATGGAATACCAAATTACACCAACTATTTTTTTAAGAGGAGTAGTTCAGTATACATCTAGGTATAGAGATACTTTAAGAGATAATTCGCGAACCGAGTTGCCTATATATTTTAAAGATTTAAACGGAGACTTTGTAGCTGCTTCATCAGTTGAGACAAATAATATTGAAGCAGATTTCCTTTTTTCATATCGACCAATGCCTGGGACTTTAGTGTTTATTGGTTATGGTTCAGCATTAACGGAACCAAGACGATTCCGTTTTGATTCAGTTCAAAGAAAATCTGATGGATTTTTTATGAAAGTTAGTTACCTTTTTCAAAATTAATTAAGGAGTAAAAAATGGATTTACTAGTAGTAGTGCATATCACAAGTTCTTATGATAGCTGGAAGGAAGTTTTTGATTCTAACCCTGCTGACCGTGCTGCGTTTGCTGATGATGATCGTACACGCGTTGCTAAGGTAGATGACAATACAGCCATGGTTCAGTTATTTAATGTTGATATGCAAAAAATGTCTGAAGTTCTTAATGATCCTAATTCACCAGCTGCTGAAACGATGGCTGCACATGTTGAAAAACGCGAAATTTATAAAGTGGAGCAAATGACTCCTCCTGGTGCATAGAATATATTTATTAAATAAAAGAGGATATTATGAAAACAAAAATAATGAACCCAAAAATTTGGCTTATTTTAATAGCTGTAATGCATACATTTATGGGTGTTATTGGTAGCTATATGACGATGGGGGGGAGCATCGAAAATCTCTCAATATTTCTCTACTTAGGAACTGTTTCTATATATCTACTTTATGCAGCATTTATGACTGAAGGTCAAGCACAAGCTCGCCTTGCAACTATATTATGTGCTCCTATTGTAGTTTGGTTTATTATTAGCGCCATTCTGAAACTTGAAATGTATGGAGTTCCTGTAGCAGAAATGCCGAGTGCCTTATTACCAATTGCTCTCTGGACTATGCCTGCATTAACTGGAATTATGAATTGGAATTCAGATTAGGATCCCTATTCAAATTGGAGGGAAACAAGAGATATAAAACTCTCTTACTAACGCAATTATAAAAGAGCCTCACTTAGCGTGGGGCTCTTTACTTTATAAATATTATGGATTGGCAAAAACTAAAACCGTAAAATTGTTGACCCTCCAATAAAAGAAAAAAACTGAATTAATTATGATAAGGATAGTTCGAGCAGTATCTGCATTTATATTTGGAATCTTTTTAATCAATGTAGGTGTATTACACTTTACTGATACATCGTGGTTTGAACCAATCGTACCAAAAATCCCGGGCTCAGCAACTTTTTGGGTAATTGTATCCGGTATAGCAGAAATTATTTTAGGTATTGGTCTGATATTTCCAAAAAGCAGAGAAATAGCAGCTAAATGTACAGCAATATTCCTAGTTATGATTTACTCTGCTAATCTGTATATGTGGGTTTACAACATAAAGCTTGGAGATGGGACCTACCTTTCTACATCGGGCCATGTATTGCGACTTTTTGCCCAAATTCTCATGATTGGTTTAAATTTATGGATTAGTAGGATAAAATCATGGGCTGAACTAATGCCCTATTGGCTTAAATAATATTATCAATAAAAGTGTTTTACATATACTTATTTGATTAAAAGACGTTTATAAATAATTATTATTAAGTCTTCGTAATTTTCAACAAGATTATTTTATCAATTACACAGTTTTAAAATGAGTGCTAAAACTACACTAAAAATGATGAGAGACGCAGGAGTTGGTGATACATTATTACAACTTTGCAATGGTGACATACATTCCCAGAATCAAAACCCAAAAACACTTACCCGCATTCTCCCAATTAAGGCTATAAAAGGAGTATACCCTTATTCAGGATCAATTGATTGGAAAAATGGCCATACAGGTGAGGAATTTGTTGAAAAATACGATGGTGAAAAAGAACGACGATTAGCAATTGATATAATCAATGGGAAAATAGAACAATACAATTATTGGGTTGAGAATGAAATGATGAATATTCCCGATGTTGATAAAAGATTAAAGTTTCCACATAATAAAGCTCAGTTATATGGTAAGTGGGAATTGAGCACTGTATTTGAAATGCCAATAAATGAAAGTGATATTTTCTCGGATGAATGGAGGAAAGAAGATCTTGCTATCGAAAGATCCTTTAATAATAAAGAAATATATAAAAGATTACGAAAATTGGGTGTTAATGATGATTACTCAGTCGAATGTTTTAACAAAATGATATATGATTACATCTTAGCTTTAACAGATGGAAAGACTATAACAGAAAAATCAACATTTTATTATCCTAATCTTGAGTTTGAAGATTACTTTATGCGTAAAAGTGTAGATCATAGTGAATGTGATAATCTACTATTTGCAGAAAAGATTCAAACTGAATCAATAATATCTACATTAATGAATTTGGTTGATGTAACTCCTGAAGATGCACGAGCGGGAAGAATTAAAGGGGTTACCTTCAATAAGAAGAATAAACCCATGGATGACATTTGGAAAGATGGAAGAAGGTATAAAAAAGGTTTTAAAGAAGGTTTTATAGTTAAAACATTACCAGAAGATTGGTGGATAGGTATCGATATAGAAAATGAACTTTTACATTTTAAGCATACCAAAGCAGAAATATTAGATCAAAAAGTTATATTTAATCATAAGTCATTGGGGATCGGAAGTAATTATCCGGGAACAACCAATACTAAAATTATAATGCTGTTGAAATATGCAATGTTTCAACAAACTGAAATTGCCGAGGATTTTTCAACTCACGATAGATGGGTTAAAATTGTCCAAGATGATGTTAAGTATAAAACAATCAAGGAATTTCAAAAGGTTATTGAAAAACTTTTTCATAGAATATTAGAGCTCAGTGATGAAATCTTTTCAAAAAAGAAGTATGTAATGGTAGATCGCGATAAAAGAGGGAAAGAGCAAAGAACAGAATATCCTTTTTATGTTTGTAATGCTACACTTGAAATCATTACAAATCGGCCAAAAAAATTAAGAGACTTAGGTTATAATTTAGATGGTACCGCAATTCCAGTTGAAGAACCTGAGGAAGATATAGAAATTGAAGAAGATGACAATAATTCAGGTGATTTATCAAATATAATTAGAATGATGATGAAAGATGACATTGATTATTTTGGCCAAGATGAAGATGAAAATTTGCCGAATGAAGAGTAATGTCACTAAATTTCACATCAATAATTAGAAGAAATATTATCTGATATGAGAGAATCAATCTTACTTATAACATTTTTGTTTTTGATTGGTTGTGCCGCCTCTTCGCATATCCTTGTTGGAGAAGCTAGAGAACCGATTAATCCATCCAACGTAAAAGTATATCTAGACTATCCTGAAGAATATGAAAAAATTGCATTGATTGATGCAGGAAGTAATTTTGCATTTAAAGATCCTGAAATACTTTTTACTTGGCAAAGCAAAATGGATAAAGCTATGAAGCGATTAAAAATTGAATCTGCACAATTGGGTGCTAATGGTATTTTGATTGTAAATACAGATAATAAAATTCATACATCAGTCAGTAGTGACGGTCAAGGTAGATCGAATACGTCCACACATACTGAAAAATTTGTAAAAGCAATCGCCATATATGTGGAGAAGGATTAATTAATTAAAACACCTTCTTTTTTGGTTACCAAATAAAAACTCTTAAATATATACCCCTATTATTTTTCGTTATAATAATTAACGCACAAGAAATGTCCACTATTAGTGGCTTTGTACGTAATGATGCTACTGGAGAGCCAATATCCTATGCGAACGTATTTCTTGGTGAGACATCTTTGGGCTCAGCTAGCAATATTGATGGATATTTTGTTATCACCAATGTGCCAGCTGGAAATTATCAGCTACTAGCTTCTATGATTGGATTTAAAATTTATAAGGAAGATATAGATATTGAAGAAAATTTAAATATTCGTATCAATATTCGTCTTACGCAGACCGTATTAGAAGGTGATGAAGTTATTGTAACAGCTGAGAGACAAAAATTTGAGCAACAAATTGAAAGCAGTCAAATTTCTTTAGATTTAAGAGAGATTAACACGGTACCTGGCTTTATTGAAGCAGATGTTTTCCGCGCTCTTCAAATGTTGCCTGGTGTACAATCAGGTAATGACTTTTCTAGCGCGCTCTATGTCCGTGGAAGTACGCCAGACCAAAATTTAATTATGCTTGATGGTATCACTGTCTATAATCCTTATCATCTTGGAGGAATTTTTTCAACTTTCAATACGGATGCAATAAAAGAAGCTGATTTTCATGCCGGCGGATTTCCAGCGCGATACGGTGGGCGCATGGGTGCTATTTTAAATGTTATAAACCGTGAAGGAAATACGGAAAAAATATCGGGTTCAGGCAATGTTTCATTGGTAACAGCTAAAGCACTTATTGAAGGTCCAATACCCAATTGGAAAGGAATAAAGGGTTCTTGGCTTTTATCTGGTCGCCGAACCTATTTTGATAAATTTATCAATCTTATTACAAGAGGTGAGGGCCAATTTCCCTATTATTTTTATGATTATCAGATTAAAACAAATATTGACTTAAACATAGATCACCGTTTGACATATACACGGTTTTATGGTGATGATATATTGGATGTTTCTGCTTCAGATAAGACTAATGATGAATTTGGCACTACTGAATCAAAGTTTGGAGTTAAATGGCCTTGGGGCAACCATACAAATGGACTAACCTGGCGATGGATTATATCACCTAATGTTGTAGCTAAAACATTTTTAGCGAGTAGTCGTTATCGTTATGATTTTGTTTTTTATTTTGATAATAAAGAAACCTTTATTGATAATGGTTCAACTTTTCGTAATGATACGGCATTTGATGTAGGGTATCATGACTCCATAAAAGATTTTACGTTAGAAACAGAGATCATTTGGAAACCAAATGATAAGCATACTGTTGCCGGAGGCTTTCAGCGAAAAAATATCAAGTTCGACCTTAGTATGGAATATAGAATAACAACACTTGATACAACATTTAGTATGAAACCATTAGACTTATTTAATCAAACACGTGAATTAGCTGCATATGTACAGGATAAATGGGATATTTCAGATAAAATAAAATTTCAAGGAGGTCTCCGATTTGTGCATTATAACCTACACAATAAAGTGTATTTAGAACCTCGAATAGGAATGAAATATAATGTTTCTAATAATATGTCTTTTAAAGTTAACTGGGGTCGTTATCATCAATTTCTCATAACTGCGAATGATCCTGATGAGAATTTTCGCTTGGTTGATCTCTGGATGGGGCTACCTAAAGACAAGCCAGCTAGCGTTTCCGAACATGCAATTTTAGGCTTTGAATATTTCTCTCCTGATAACATTCTTTACAGAGTTGAAACATACTATAAAGACTTTGATCATTTACTTTCACTCAAAGCTGGAGATGTTTACGCAGATAATGAAAATGAACTTGAGTCTACACCTATCAATGAATTTTGGGATACGGATGCTTATGCTTATGGATTGGAGCTATTGATTAAAAAAACTTCTGGTAAGTTTAAAGGCTGGTTGGGTTATACACTTGCAAAAACATTTTACTATACACCACCCAATGGATGGTTTGCTCCCAATCACGATAGAACCCACACTTTAAATTTGGTGACGACTGTTGAGTTACCGGATTGGGTTTCAGATAATTTAGAAATGAATTCTTCTATAACAGCATCTAGTGGAAATCCATTTACTCCAATTATTGGAAGAGCTAATACATGGGAGCAAGATATAAGACCTGATATAAATTGGCGATCATCAGACAAATATCTGGTTGATAAGAAAAATAGTGATAGATATCCTTATTATTTTCGTTTAGATCTTGGTATTAAACGAAAAAATCGTCGATTATTTAAATGGAAATACGATTCATATATTCAGCTAATCAATGTTACCAGTCATGAAAATGCACTGTCGTATTTGCATCGAACAAGAATAGATCAAAGTTCTGGAAATAGAGGCGCAGTTGAACGTGCACCTTTAAATATGTTTCCATTCATGATTTTCACAGGTATGCAATTTGAATTTTAAAAAACATCTTCAATCAATATTTTTTTTCTTGATACTATTTTCTAATGCTTGCGAAGAAGGGACATGGGAATTATTAGAAGTAGATTATGAACCTGTGCTTAATGTTTTTGGTATTATCTCTTTAGATCCCGAGGTAGACAGTTTTGTACGAGTATATAGAACAACTAACCTTTCAGAGGAATCTGAGATTTATGTTGGCATCGATACTATTACGTTCGATAATGAAGATTATTTTATTGATATTTATGAACCGGCTGCTATTATTAAAGATGCTCAGGTTTCAATTAAGGGTACTGGGAATTCCTTCTCATTCAATTTTGTACCTAAGCAATATCCCTGGGAATACAAAAAAAATGTATATCTAGATACACTGGGAACATTTAAACCACAACCAGGCACAACTTATTTATTAGAAGTAACTGCACCAGGATATGATACGGTTAAAGGAGAATTAATTACCCCTGAAATCCCTGCCCTTATTGATTCACTTATTCAGGATACGATTTCAACAAAACGTGAATACAAAATACTTTGGAAACAACTGAATGAAGGAAAGGGATACCTAACAGGACGATTAGATGATCAAAAAGTAGATTATGACAAAGGGTGTGAGCCAGATTTTGATAGAGTAGTTGATCTTCAATCAGGTTCTTATATTGTTCCGGTTAAGATATGCGAAGATCAGCAATCAATATTCGATGAAACCCAACATTTTATTATTCAATTAATGACAATGGATGAAAATTATTATAATTATTTTATAAGAGGTGAAGAAGGCGGTTATAGTAATTTTCTGTTAAATAGTGGAACTACGTCAGGACAATCAGTTGGTATCGAAGGTGGCCTGGGAATATTTGGTTCTATCGCTACTTCCAAGTTAGATCTGATCTTAGAGAAATAATACGCTCCTAAATCGAATTATATTGATTTTAAAGCCTGATCGAAGTCTGTTTTAATATCATCTATATTTTCAATACCCACGGAACAGCGTAACATATTTTCAGGTATTCCTAAATCCGATCTTTCTTCGATTGTATTTTCAACATGACTTGTGGTTTTTGGTGGCCCAACAATTGTATCAACAGATCCAAGGTGGGCAGCGGCATGGGCAAAGCTCAACTTAGAGATAAAATTTGAAATCAGACTTTCTCCTCCTTTAAGTGATAAGCTGAGCACGCCACCAAAGCCTCTCATTTGAGATACAGCAGTATTATGCCCAGGATTTGTATTTAAGCCGGGATAATATACAGAATCGATTTTTTGATGTTTTGAAAGGTAGTTTGCTAATTGCATAGCATTATTATTATGTCTTTCCATTCGTAAAGCAAGGGTTTTCATACCTCGCAATATTAGATAGGCTGCGTTTGGTGCTAGGGTTGCACCATTGATTTCTCTAAAGTGAAATATTTTTTCTATTAATTTTTTATCCCCACAAATGAGTCCACCCAAAGCATCTGAATGTCCACAAAGAAATTTAGTGGCACTGTGTATTACTATATCAGCACCTAAATCTAATGGATTCTGATTAATTGGTGTTGCTAGAGTATTATCAACTACAACTAGAGCATCCACTTTTTTGCCAATACTGGATAATCTTTTAATATCTTGTATTTTTAGTGTGGGGTTTGTCGGTGTTTCAAGGTAAAGTAGTTGGCAACCATTTAAGACTTCTTTTTCAATCAAATCATGATCTGTAGTATCGCAAAGTCTAACCTGAATATCATATTGAGGTAAAAATTCTAAAAATATCTTACTAGTGCCCCCATAGGTGTCTTTTCCAGTCACTACTTTGTCACCAGGTTTAAGGTTTGCAAAGAGTGTATTACTTATGGCAGCCATACCACTAGAAAAACTAGTTGCAGCTTCGGCGCCTTCAAGAATACGGATTTTTTCTTCTAGGACATCTAGGGTAGGATTAGAATTTCTGCCGTAAATATGGCCACTTTTTTCCCCTTTGGAAACTTGTACCCATTCATCTAGATCATCGTAAGCATATGCTACGCTATTAACTGTTGGCGATTGTGTGGAACCATGAGGAAATGATTGGGTTTCCCCAGCCCAGACTGATTGTGTTTCAGCTTTTATTTTCTTCCAGGAAATCTTTTTTTTCACTATTTAATTGAGGATTTTAAATCATTAAGAACTTGAGCTGCATCTATATGACTTTTCTTATAGATGTCATATTCTGAATTGCCCTTATTAAACATTGAAATTATATATACACCCGTCATGTTTGTTGTTTCTGTTGTTCTATTAAAATCAGGAACTACAACTGTACGAACACCTACCGATTCTGACACAACAGTTTTAACGGGGTTAGTTCCAGTGGGTTTAAAAATATTTTTATTTTCATAACTTTCATCTTGAAGAACCACAAATGTGTCAAATCCAGATTCTTTAGTAACTTCAGCGCATCGATATAGTAGTAGCTGAGTAACATTTTCCTTTGTGGTGTGTTGATTTCCGAAAAAACTTACTTTCAACATATTTTTTCCTACTTCTTTTTCTTCATACCCTCCCATTGAGCTGCGAGGGCCATACGTTGTAGTGCAGCCATTAAATAGAAAAGTTAATACCAATAATAGTATCGTAGATTTTAATGATATAATTTTCATCGTAATAATTTATTTGTAATTTAGTTATAAGAATAAAAGGATAAGCTATGAATCTCAAACTACTTTTTAGAATATTTTTTGGTTTTAATGCAGTATTTATTTTAGGCTCTATAGTCTCTCCAGAAGCAATGATGGAAAGCTTTGGTATGGATTATACTTCTGAATCAGGAATAATGTTGCAATTTGCAATATTGGGGCAAATCTTATTTCTTGTACTTACTTTTCAATTACCAGATTGGCTTGGAGAAAATCTAGCTAAAGCAGGCATGACTTATACAGTTCTTTGCTTACTTCCAGTAGGCCTTAATTCATACCATGCATTGAATGATGTTTTACCTGTGGGACCAGCATTTTTTGTAGAGAATACAATTTGGGTAGCGTTTGCTGTGCTTTTTTATCTATATAGCAAAAAATAACTAATAAGGAGTTCAAAATGAATTTAACAACTGTATTTAGAGCGGCCGCAGTTTTTATGGGAATGTGGATTTTGGGTATGTGGTTTGCACCTCAGATGATTATGGATCAATACTCCTGGCAATATACTCCCGGATTAAAAATGATGATGAGATTTATGGGCTTAGCAATGGCTTCTCTTGCCACTCTACATTGGCTCATACCTGAATGGTCTGGAGATAACATTTCAAAATTTGGAATGGTAACAGGTCTTTTTTGGGCTTTATTTGGTTTACTTGGCGCTTATGATTTAGCTCTTGATAATGTTCCACCTAATGCAAATACGATTATAGGTTGTGTAATTAATTTCGTTTTTGCGATATTATTCTACTTAAATAGTAAAAAATAACTTTAGCTAAATGAGGGTTGAATTAAATATATGAAAATAAAAAATTTCATTTACCTTTCTTTATTGACTTTTTTAGTTAGTTGCAGCAATGATAAAAAAACAGCTGATCTAGAATTTGGAACAATGCAATGTCTAATGTGCTCAATAAAAATTGAAGAGGCGGTTGCTGAATTAAAAGGTGTAAAAGAAGTAGAAGTGGATCTGAAATCTCAATCAGGAAAAGTAATCTACAGAGCTTCTATGTTAAGTATATCTGATATTGAAAAAACTATAACTAGCATAGGATATAGTGTTAATGGTCATGAGGCTAATAAGGATGCTTATAATGATCTCGAACTATGTTGCAAAATTCAAAGTAGTGATTAGTTAATTTCATATTTGTTAAAATGAATAAATTAATATTCATTTTGCTGTTTTTGGTTTCTTGTTCGAATCCAAATTTTGATTTACCAAAGATGAAGGAAGGAAGCCAATATCCTAGACTTGTATCTACTCAAGATGGTGGTCTTTTAATGTCTTGGTTTGAAAAAATTGACTCAGTTAATTGGTCTTTAAATTGGTCAGAATTTCAAAACAAAAAGTGGTCTATAAGCAAAACTATATCTTCAAGTCGAGCGTATTTTGTCAATTGGGCTGATTTTCCATCAATTTATCATATTGGTGGTGATTCTATTGCCGCACATTGGTTGGAACGTTCAGGCGCTGGCACCTATGATTATGACATAAAAGTTGTTACTTCTTACAACCGTGGAGAATCTTGGTCATCACCACAAACACCCCATAATGACGGTACGCTTGGTGAGCATGGTTTTTTATCATTTTTTAATGATATGAATAATGATTTAGGAATGATTTGGCTAGATGGTAGGAATATGTCTTCTAGTCATAGTGATATGGGTTATGGTGCAATGAATCTTTATCAAACATCTTCTAATGAAAAAAGTGGTATGATTCTTGAGAAAAAACTTGATGGACGCGTCTGTGAATGTTGCCCTACTTCAGCTGTAAGGACACAAAATAGTCTAATTTTTGCTTATCGTGATCGTGGAGAATCAGAAATTCGTGATATTAATATAGTTCGCTGTACAATGGATAAATGTGATGATCCATATCCCGTTTACAAAGATAATTGGAAAATTGCGGGTTGTCCAGTGAATGGACCTATGCTAGCCTCTGATGATAATAACGTTGCTATAGCATGGTATACAGCACCTAATAACCAACCGATGGTTAATTTGGCATTCTCAAATGATGAAGGGGTTTCATTTGAATCTCCTATACGATTAGATATGTCAAAACCCATAGGAAGAGTCGATTTAACTTGGATCAGTCCTTATGAGGTAATGGCTAGTTGGATTGAATCAAGTGAGCAAACAACAAATATAGTAGCTTCTATAATTTCTAGAGATGGAGGTATTAACACCCCATATATTGTATCAGAGATTCAACCTGGAAGAGTTTCGGGTTATCCACAAATGGAAAAAGTTAATAATCAAATAATGTTCGCTTGGACTGAACTTGAGAATGAAAGTCTAATTAAAAGCAAATGGCTTCCAATTTCAGCATTTAGGTAGCACTAATCATTTTTTATTTATAATTAACATGGATAGAGACTATTTAATAGAGTTGATTCAAAATATAATCTATACTGATGGTGGTAGAGTTATTATCCTAGTCCTATTATTGTTAGTATATAGACTATTGAAAGAAAGATAAAATTATAAATTAAAACTTCAGCTTATTTATCTGGCATCAATACTCTCATTGTCGGATAAGGTATTGTAATTTGATTTTCTTTAAATCGTTTATAAATCTCAGTATTAATTGCATCGACAGTTCTGCCTCTTTTTTCAGGCTTATAGATCCAGAATAGCAGCTGTAATTTTATTCCAGATTCTGCAAACTCTCTAAATCGAACTCTGGGCTCAGGCTCGTTTTGAACATTGTCATTTTTTAGAGCTATTGATTTTAAAAGATCTTTGACTTCGTCAATATCTGATCCATAGGCAATCATAAGAGTGATGCGAACTCTTTCAATATCTTCAGGGCCACCACTTTCATTAACAATCTTTGAAGATGCAATCACAGAATTTGGTATGGTAATTTCTATATCATCACGCGTTAAAAAGCGCGTAGATCTTAAACCCATAGATTTAACATATCCTCGTTCTCCAGTTTCTAATAAAATATAATCACCTTCTTTAAAAGGTGAATCGGCCATTAGGAAAATACCTGCAAAAAAATTGGCAACAGTATCTTTAGCTGCTAGACCTAAAACTACACCTAAAACACCTGCGGATGCGAGAATACCATTAATATTGATATCCCAACTAAGAAAAATGAAATATGTCCCAAATAAGCCAATAGCTATTTTCCCCAAATTATTAAATAGTGGAAGAGTTTTTTGCTGGAGTAGCTTGTTGTCAGTTTGCTTTGATGCCCAATCAATAGCCAGTATTAAAATTCTTGATATTAAAAATAGCCATATTATAATAGTTATCGTTTTAAATAGGCCCACTAATGCAAAGTCAAGATATTCTGGAATATTGGCAGTTTTGACTGCCATAGAAAAGCCAATAAATAGAATAGAATAAAAAATAGGTTTATGAAAGAGGACAACGATTTTATCGTCTAATTCTGTACGAGTTTTAGAAGTTAATCGTTTGATAATTACTGTAAAAACAAGATCAGTGATCTTGGCAATAATAATCGAACCCAATATTATTATTAAACTGCGTACTAAAGGGTTGGCAATTAAATCAGGGTAGTTATCTTTTATCCAATCCATTTGAAAAAGAAATTAAGATAAAGTTTAATAAAGTATCTATGACTGAGGAGTTATTAACTTTCAATAGGCTATTATTATTTGTAATGGCATAAGGTTTTAGTTTTATAGGAGGTATAGAATGAAATTATTTTATCGTAAATATATTGTAGTCTTAATGACTATTTCATTTGTAGTAGCTGGGAATTCTGATGCATCTACTATGAAGAAAATGGCTGTCAAAAAAGTTGAAGAACAAGCCAAGCTCATCCAAGAAATGGTAGATATGATTTATAGCTTTGGTGAACTAGGATTCCAAGAAGTTGAAACATCTAATTATTTAATTGGAATTTTAGAGGATAATGGTTTCAAAGTTACAAAAGGTATATCAGGTATCCCCACAGCATGGATGGCAGAATGGGGCAAAGGGAAACCTGTTATTGCTTTAGGCTCTGATATAGATGGTATCCCTAAGTCTTCTCAGATGCCAGGCGTTGCATACCATAAACCTATGATTGAAGGGGCTCCAGGTCATGGTGAAGGTCATAACTCAGGACAAGCTGTGATTGTAGCAGCTGCAATAGCTATGAAAGATATAATGATTAAAGAAAAATTAAAGGGTACGCTTAAACTATGGCCGGGAGTTGCCGAAGAGCTTGTTGCGACAAAAGCTTATTTCGCAAGAGATGGATATTTTGACAATGTTGATGCATGTATCTTTACACATGTTAGTAGCAATTTAGCTGTTACACATGGCCAAGCAGGTGGAAATGGATTGCTATCAGTAGAATATACATTTGAAGGTAAAACTGCTCATTCTGCTGGTTCTCCTTGGAGAGGGAAAAGTGCTCTGGACGCTGTTGAATTAATGAATATTGGTTGGAATTTTCGCAGGGAGCATCTTCGACCACCATACAGAGTTCATTATATAGTAACAGATGGTGGTGACCAACCAAATGTTGTTCCTAGGAATGCCTCAGTATGGTATTATTTAAGAGAATTAGATTACGAACATATTATGCAGCTTTTTGACTATTCAAATCAAATTGCTGAAGGAGCTGCGATGATGACTGATACTAAGCTCATATCAACGAGGATTCTAGGCTCAGCATGGCCGAGACATTTTAATGAGCCTATTGCTAGAGCATTGTATTCGAATATAAAAGAAGTAGGGCTTCCTAAATGGGATAAGAATGACCAAGCACTTGCTAAAGCAGTGCAAAAAGAAGCTGGTAACAAAGAAATTAAAGGTTTACCAACAAAGCTGGATACTTTAAGAGGGCCTGTTTCAAAATCAAATAATTGGGGAGGTGGATCTGATGATATTGGTGATATCAGTTGGACTGTTCCAACTGTGACACTGCGATATCCTTCAAACATACCTGGGCTTCCGGGCCATAATTGGTTGAATGGTATTGCAATGGCGACACCCATTGCTCATAAAGGTGCTGTTGCTGGCGCTAAAGCTTTAGCTATGACTTTGGTTGATCTTTATACAGATAAATCTTTAGTCAAGGATGCCAAAAAATATTTTAAGGATCAAACTAAAGAAACAAAATACCAGCCAATGATTAGGAAAACTGATAAACCTGCAATTGAATTAAATGAGAAAATCATGTCAACATACAGGTCTGAGATGAAGAAATATTATTATGACCCCAAAAAATATGATAATTATTTAGATCAGTTAGGTATAAAGTATCCAACTATAAAGAAATAAACGCTTTGTCCGATTATAATGATCCTATTTATGGAGAGTAAATAGTAAAATTTGAAGGTTCTAAAGTAATAGATGAAAATTGGTAACGTGAGATTATTAATTAATCATAATTATAACATTTAACTGTATCAATGTTTGAATATTCAATAATTCACATTCTGCAAGTACTAATATCTTTGTTTCTAGGTATTGCCATGACACAATCTGGCTTTGATAAGATTATTGATTGGAAAGGAAATAAATCCTTCTTAATTGAACATTTTTCTAAAACATTTTTATCGCAATTCGTTACACCGCTCTTGCTAGTAGTTCTAATATTAGAACTGGCAGGTGGAATTATTTGTTTTATTGGTGTAGGAGAAGTTTTTATTTATAATAATAACCAATTAATTAAAGTAGGATTAATTATTATAGCAATTGATCTAATATCACTCTTTTTTGGGCAACGACTCGCAAAGGATTATGATGGTGCTGCAGTCTTAGTCAATTATTTTATATTAACGATTATTGGTTTATTGACTTTTACGATATAAAATATTTTCCTTTTAATAAGGTTGGATCAATAAGGCTACGTGTGTTCGAATTGACTCTATTAGGTTTCCAACTCTTAAGTTTTCGTTAGGACTATGTTGGTTATTATCAGGATTAACTGTTGGTACTGTAACTGCCGGAACGTCAAGGGTATTGACAAAAGGGGATATGGGAACAGATCCTCCAGAAGTCCTCTTGATAATAGGTTCTTCACCAAAACCATTTATTAGTGCGGCTCTTAGCCAATCGGCTATTTCTGAATTCACAGGTGTTCTAAATGCTAAGTAACCAATTCTATGATTAAATGTAATAATTTTATTATGCTTAACTCTTTCACTATCAGTTGGATCGCGGTCAATAATATAATATCCTTCAGATTTAATGTGATTTTTTATCAATTTTACCATTCGTTTTGGATCAGTCTCTTTTACTAATCGTACGTCGATTTCAGCTAGTGCAAAAGATGGAATAATTGTCCTGACTTCTTTTTCTACCCAACCTGATTTCATACCACGTACATTTAAAGAAGGATACTGGATTGATTCTTGATATGTATTAGCAACTTGGTCTGGCTTTGAAAAACCTATTGATCTTCTAATTTTATCTTCATCATCTGGAACGGCTGACATAATTGAGCGCGCTTCTTCTGAAATAGTAACACCATCATAATATCCTGGAATCGTTACTCTTCCATTGTCGTCTTTCATTGAAGCAATCAATTGGCTAAGTCGAACTGCTGGGTTTGGCACATAGTTACCATAGTGGCCACTATGTTGAGGAAATTTTGGTCCTTGAACCTTTAATTGGATTGTAACAATACCTCGTGCACCAAATGTTAAAGTAGGTTTATTTGAAGGATGGCGCGGGCCATCTAAAATCACTAATCGATCTGCTTTCAATTTATTTTTGTATCGTTTTACAGTTGGTGGAAGATTTGGCGAACCCATTTCTTCTTCCATGTCCATAATTACTTTAATATTATAATTGGGTAAAATTCCTTTATCAGCTATGATATCCAATGCAATTAAAAAAGTATTAATGGGTCCTTTTGCATCAGATGCTGAGCGCGCAAAAATCCGCCAATCATCATCGTAATTATCATATAATGATTCCCATGGAATAGTTTCCCAGTCATCTTTTTTTGTTTGTTTTTTTAATGTAGGTACAAAGGGTCCTTTCTGAAGCCATTTCGAAGGATCTACAGGTTGACCATCTATCTGTATATAAAATAAAACCGTTTTGTTTGCACCAGGGTGTTTTCTTTCAGCTAAAATTAAAGGAAGTCGTTTTGTTTTTAAACGCTCAGTTGTAAATCCTCTTTTTTTAAACGCTTTCTCGCACCAAAGCATATTTGGTTCGAGTTCATCTGGCTTGTTAGCATCATTAGGCAATGATAGAAATTCTCGGTATTCTTTGAATACGTCCTGAGCTTTCTCACGCGATAAAGTATTGATTTCGTTCATGTTTAAGGTCTGAGAAAAAATAAATTGTAAACTTAGGATCGTAATAAAAATGATTTTATTAATCATAGTGCACTCTCTTAATTATAGGGTTAGAATTTAATTGTCAAATAAATCAATATTTTTATTTTTTCTGCATTGTAATAGAATTATTTTTAATTCTCAATATTAATCAGTGAGGTTCAAGTGAAGAAAATTACTTTATTATTATTATCCATATTTATTTTTGGTTGTTCATCGTCTAATGATGATGGAGCTAAAGTTCCCCTAGGTAAAATTGCTAAACAATTTGAAAAAAATGCGAATTTACTTATTGAAACTGCTATTTCAGATACAGACGGTTTTGAAAGATTAGCTGAGATGTGTGATACGTTTGGTCCAAGATTTAGCGGTACTGTCAATCTAGAGAATGCAATTGATTGGATTCTTGATGAAATGAAAAAGGACGGTTTGGATAATGTCCATGGCGAAAATGTTATGGTGCCGAAGTGGACCCGAGGTAATGAATATGCGCAAATGATATCACCATGGAAAAAAGAGCTTCATATGTTGAGTCTAGGAGGAACAATAGCTACTGGCCCAAAAGGCGTAATTGGTGAGGTTATCGTAGTTAATAATTTTGATGAATTAAAAGACCGTGCTAAAGAAGCAAAAGGGAAAATTGTCTTATTTAACGTCCCTTTTGATGGATATGGTAAAACAGTTCAATACCGATCTAATGGGGCTGTAGCTGCTTCAAAGGCGGGTGCTATTGCTAGTCTCATTAGGTCTGTTGGTCCATATTCAATGAATACACCTCATACTGGAAACAGTCGCTATGAAGATGGTGTTAAAAAAATACCACATGCGGCAATTACTGTAGAAGACGCAGCCATGATTGGTCGGATGGTCGATAGAGGACAAACAGTTAAAGTAAAACTTTATACTGAAGGTAAAATAGAGGCTGATTCACCGTCAAGAAATGTAGTGGCTGAAATTAAAGGATCTCAATATCCAGACGAAGTTATTGTGCTGGGTGGTCATATTGATTCTTGGGACGTGGGTCAAGGCGCAATGGATGATGGTGGAGGCTGTGTAGCTGCTTGGCAAGCTGTAAAATTAATTAAAGATTTAGGTCTTCGCCCTAAACGTACTGTTCGTGTAGTTATGTGGACTAATGAAGAAAATGGACTTCGTGGTGGTAACGCCTATCGAGATGCTCATATAGATGAGCTTGAAGATCATGTGCTCGCAATGGAATCAGACGCTGGGGTGTTTAAGCCCAAAGGATTTGGATTTACGGGTTCTGATGAATCTTTATCTATTTTACAGGATATTGGAACTCTACTCTCATCGATTGAATCTGGAAAAATAACAAAAGGTGGCGGCGGCGCAGATATTGGTCCTATCATGAGAGAAGGTGTTCCTGGTATGGGTCTTAATGTAGATGGTTCAAAATACTTTTGGTATCATCATACAAATGCCGATACTTGGGATAAACTAGATCGGGATGAATTTAATCAGTGTGTTGCAACTATGGCGGTCATGGCATATGTAGTGGCAGATATGGATATGAAACTTCCTCGCTAAATGATTTTAATTAACAATATTAATATTATACTGTAACTTTATTCTCCGCAGTCCACACTCTTGAAACAAAAAAACATAATATATCTTTTTTTATTCTCTTTTGGTATTCTATTAGGTCAGAATACTAGAGCAACTATTCAATCGGGTCCAATTGATTATATAGATACATTGCCCGAACGCCCGCTATGCGCAGTACCAATTTTAACCAATGATTTTATTACGTCGCATCTTGAAAGAATGAAACGTGATTATCCAGAGGTATATAGTAAAATGCAAAATCCTCCAATATTAAGCAAAACATCAAATGTTGGATCAGTTGAAACGTTTTGGGTATTTGCTGATGATGGTGAAGGTGGTATGAAAACGGTGGAAGTTGTAGCTGAATTATTAGCTAAAGGAAATCACACAGCAATTTGGGCAGATACCAGTCAGATAAATAGTAATTCCAATATTTCACAATCCCTTGCTTCCCAGTATTTAAAATTACTAGAAGAGAGCACCCCATTGGGTTCTAGAGATACCACCAAGGGAATTTATCAACTAGAATTAGAATATTTCGGTTCCCCTCCTGATTATGATAAAGATGGGATAGTAGATTTCCTTTTTGCAGATCTACCATCTGGCGTTGGAGGTTATTTTTCTGAATTAGATCAGACAAATGGTGCAGGAAGTAACCGTCGCGATATTGTATATGTTGATACATATGCAAGCAGATCCTATACTGAAGGGACTATAAGTCACGAACTGCAACATTTGATTCACCATAATTATGATCCCAATGAAACATTGCATTTCAATGAGGGGCTTAGCGAAGTGGCGACAATTGTTTGTGGAGGTGGATATATTTCACATGCTCATTATTTGAATCAAGCTGATCAAATTAACTGGACATGGGAAGGCACAGCAGCTGATTATTCAATGGCTTCATTATTCGTATTGTATTTTGTAGAACAATTAGGAGATAAATCAATTAAAGACTTCATCAATTTAAATGCTGGAGGAAATCCGATGCAGGGATGGTTAGCATTTAACCAACTTATGACAAACTATGGAACAGGGTTGACGTACAGGGAATGGTTAGTAGATTGGTATACAGCTAATTATCTCAATAATAAAGTCATAAGCCCCAAGTATGGATATGACTTATGGATGCCTATGACAGCCAGATCTACAGCAATGCATTTATCTGGTAAAGTTGATTCGCCTAACAATACGGTTCCCATCTATGGTGTGAATTATATATCATATGAATCTTCAACAGATTCAATGGAAATTACCTTCACATCTACAGGATCCTTTACTCCGAAATATAGATCTTTAGAATTTAATGATTCATCATTAGTTGTAAATAAGCTTATTGACGGAACAAAACATTTGCTTTATCACGATAGCTTAAAGGTAAATAGCGCTTCTTTCATTGTCGTGAGCACTGAAAACACTTCCATGAGCTATAATTATGTCTCAGATGGAACGGATGCATCTGGTTGGACAGGTTTTGAAGAAATTGCCTATGATGACGGTGAGGCTGATTTATTTACTACTTCAGATGGAAGTGAGTTCGGCTGGCTTGGTTGGGGTAATGATTTTGAAGGTCGGGGGTGGGGTATGAGATTTGATCCAAAAATGAGTGTAAATCAGTTAGTTGAGCTTAAAGTAGTTGTTGGATTTGATCAGGAATTTTCTGGCTCAGGGACACCTGCAAATGCTGATAAAGATTTTAATGTTCATTTTTTTGAGATTATCGATACACTTGGAAATGTAAAACCTGTTGCTGATCCAATTAAATGGTCGACATCTAGAGCAGATATTACTGGAGACTGGAGCACAATAGATCTAACACCCTATAAGGAGCAGTTGTCAAACTTAGGTGAGATTGTTATTACTATTGTTGAAGATGATGCTATTGGCACTTATTTTGCGATGGATAAAAATATAAATGGTGAAAATTATACTTATGCATATAACTATGATGGCGATCAGACATTAAGCTCTCTATCAAACTTTAGTGTTAGCGGATCTTCTTTAGCTGGGTGGAATTATATGTTCCGTGCATCTTTTTATATTTCAGATCAAACTCTTCCAAAATTGAGCGCAGGTTATATGCAGCATTCGGTTTTTACAGATATTATGAAAATTTACGTGCTAGGTAATTCCGCAATGAGTGCGGAAAATATGACAATTACTGCAAATAATGCAGGGTACGAAAGTATCCTAGAAACTCTTCCTGTCGCCTCAAATGATTCATTACTGATGGTAGAACAGTACAAATTAAGCACATCTGGGACACTTGACATTACTGTTAGAGGGACTATGCGCTATGGGAGAAGTAATATTGATACAACTTTTAAATATAATGTAAACTATACTTCTTCGAATATAGGAGGTGACATTGCCTCCCGGGATGGAAAATATACCATGTCTATTCCAGAAAAGAGCCTAGAAGAAGATATGTATTTAGTTGTAGGTATGGATTTATCTTTACCGGGTTCAGAAAAATTGCTTAGATCTGACAATTTATCAAAAATATATACAATAGGTCCCGTAGGAAAACAGTTAGTTAAAGGTGCGCACGTATCGATTGCATTAGATGGACTAGATCAAAATGCTGTTTCTATAGGGTACTGGGATGGAGATGATTGGCGAGAAATGAAAACTCAACTATCTGATGACGGCTTAAATATTGAAGGAATTGGAACTCATTTGGGACATTATACATTGATCTCAAAAGGTAGCGGCCTTCCTCTTGCTATTGATGAAGAAGAGTTGATACCTAGTGCTTATTCCCTTGAACAAAATTACCCTAATCCATTTAATCCAGAGACGAGAATTTTTTATGATATTCCCGCATCTGGACATGTTACAGTTGCAGTTTATGATTTGCTTGGAAGAGAAATAATTAAGTTAGTTGACCAAATTCAATCACCGGGTCGATATAATATTTTGTGGAAAGGCGATGATGTATTTGGAAACCCAGTTAGTAGTGGTATTTATATTTATCAAATGAATTCTGGACCTTTCAAACATACAAAAAAGATGATTATCTCTCGATGAAGTTCAAACATATATATTGTTCTTTAATAA
>Ga0208411_1000776_pt1 | contig 23507 bp, 20 predicted proteins | sample ETN01SmetaG_4_FD_185793 | JGI IMG/M metagenome (GOLD analysis project Ga0208411, IMG submission 185793) | Marine microbial and viral communities from oxygen minimum zone, Eastern Pacific Ocean - ETNP2014F12-01SV261 (SPAdes) (version 2) | ecosystem: Environmental > Aquatic > Marine > Oceanic ... | reverse complement strand
GCATGTTAGTTCTTTCATCACCAACAATAAGTTCCGGATATACAAATTCAAGGGAATTATCTGATGGATCAAAATAAGCTACTGTATATGTAGAATCTCCTGAATCATTGGAATTACTTTGGAGCGTAATTCGAAGAAGTGACTCTCCATCCCAATCTTGACACCAGTAGGAACATGTGAAATTTGTCCAATTATAGTCATTATTCAAATCATTATCATCAATATAATTCCATTCATCATCATCCTCATCATATTCATCAAAAGCTAGGTAATGATAACCATCTGCCTCAAGGACATTTTCGAAATATACTGTGATATTTCCGTCTTCGTTAACTTCAACAGAAGCTATATTTTCACCACCACTCTCTTTGTTCATCCAATAACTCTGGTCTAAAATACCTGAAAAAGTGTGTAAGTGACCATCTGAATTTGATAGAGTAGTACTAAAATTCATTCCAGATGAGTAACTGTCTTGTGCTGCTATAACAATTATGTATTCTCCCTCAGCTAGACTTACATCTAACCTACTCATAAAACAGTTAGCAGCATAGTTGCAATCAGAGGAATCATAAGAATCAAATCCACCGTTAGAGGCAATTAGATTCTCTTCTGGATTTTGAGGGTCGAAATTATCTCTATAAAGATATGAACTTGTGGATCTAGAATCGCATACTTCATCATCTTCCCACCAATCATAATAACATTCCCAAGATTGTGTAAGTATATCTCCATTCCATCTTCCTTCACTTATAGTAATCTCTTCGGTTTCGTAAAGAACAAACTGTTGATCTTCATAATATGAAGAAGAAGGAATCTGACCAAACGAACCTTGATCGACAGTTCCGTTAATGAAACCTATTAGTTCTTGTTCAGAAATAGATAAGTCTGAGTCACTAAAAATTTTATGACTGAATGTACCCCAATTATCACAAATATATGGATCTGTTTCATCTAGTACATAATTGTCGTTTTCATCATCGTAAACCCAATTCTCCCAACAGCGACCCGTTGTAGCCAATGTTAAATCTTGTTCTTCATCTAATTCAATTTTCAAAATGTCGTCACACTTATAATCTGTGTGTTCTGCATCCCACCATTTGCAATCATTCATATTAAAAGCTAAAATTTCATCATCCGTATTTAATTCTGCGAGATGTCCTTTGAAAAGAAGAAGGTCTCCACTCCACAGATGGTGGAAATATTCATCTTCACCATCTGGACAATTCCATTCATTATTATTAACTTGGTTTATCCATACTTTAGTCCCATCATGACAATCAAACCAATTAACTTCTTCACCTTCACAATCTTCATCACTCCATTCCTGACAATCATCAGAGTTATCATCTGGCGTATTGTTATCATACCATTGCTCATCTGCGCCATCTTCACAATCGTGCCATCCATCATTTATCCAAGAGAAAATTATTCTTTCACCATTTCCACAAATAAAATTAGGATTCGGACTAGATAAGTAATCAGGAACGATAACCCACGTGCCTTCTTCTAGTGTAATATGTGATAATTCATAAAGAGCAGTCTTGTCATCATGATAATCTTCCTGTGCAAAAGTAGGTACCATATAATAATCCATAAAATCTTCAGCACTTATATCTCCGGACTCATAAGCTGCCAATCCTACGAGCCAATTGGGTTGACATGCTTCTCCACCAGTCCCATCATACCAACATTGAACCCAAGTTCCACTGTCATCTTGGCGGAAATCATCTCCACAAAAATCAGAACTGGCATCTGAAGTACAATGTTCATAGAAGGCAGCCATACAATCCCTCGCTGAACTGCCAGAAAAACAACTAGACCATATAACACATACAGGATCATCGACATCTGCACAGTAATCCTCTATGTAATCTTCACACTCTTCTGATCCATCATCATCACGGCATACTTCAGCATTACATGGGCTGTCGGGATTCTCTCTATCAAAAGGACAATCATCTGGGCCACCATCTGAAGACATCATCATCTCAGTCCAGTGCTCAAAACACTCTTCATCAATTTCACTTCCATCAGTTCCAAGCATCTCTTCACACATTTTTACTATATCGCTACGAGCATCATCAGACCAATCAATAGGCATTTCACCATAAAATTCAATACTCCAATCTTCTAATGATTCCATTGTGGCACTTAAAAAATAAGATTCTACATCAGGGCCATCGTCATCATAACAAGGTTCTCCCTCATCATATAATCCATTATCATTAGTATCATCATAATCCATACAACCTCTGCCTTCTCCCGGCGGCCTATCTCCATCGTCATCATCGTAACAAGGTTCTCCCTCATCGTACAATCCATTATCATTCGTATCTTCATAATCCATACAGCCTCCTTCATCAGCACCTACATTGTATGTTGGAACTGTGACAAAAGCGCTCATGACCATTATGAAAAATACAGCTAGCGTAGCTAGTCGGCTTAAGTTCATAATTCAGGTCTGTTAAATTAGTATATAAAATTAGCACTAAAATGCTAAAATACGTTAATAATCGTATTATTGAGGGTTGAAAGGTATGTTATTCAAGTAAAAATATATCTTAATACCCTTATTAACGAATCGCTGCAGAAGCTGCTGCTGCCATACATTTAGTTACTTTTTTGGCAGTGTCAATATGTAATTTTTCATCTGGACCATGTGCATTTCCACCTGGGCCTCCGGCTCCTGTAATTATAAATTTAGATTCAGGATATCTAGATTGAAGCATCGCCATTACTGGGATTGTGCCACCTATAAACAACGACATTGGAATATTTCCATAAAATTTTTTACCTGCTTTATCAAGCATCTCAGATAATTTATCAGGAAGTTCTGGTGAAAGAAAACCATCTGCAACTTCAGTCATTACGGCGGAAACATGCGCACCATTAGGAGGATCTTTTTCAAGTAATTTTTGTACTTTTTCTGCAACGTTATCAGCGCTTACTCCAGGAGGAGTTCTTATCGAAATCTTAAGATCTGTATTTGTTCTAAGAACGTTGCCTGCATCTTGGATAGAAGGAATGCCATCTGCACCAATGATGGAAAGACTTGGTGACAGATTCATAGTTAAGAAAATATCAAGTGGATTATTGACTTGTTTCTTAACTCCATCTAGCAAAGGGAAGTCATCCATTGATTCCGAATTCATATCAACTATCTTGGTTGCTTGTTGCTTCATTTTGTCTGTTATTTCTATATGTAACCATTCTGGCTTTATTTCGCCCGTATTTTCATCTTCAATTCTTGACAGCAATTGTCTAGCTAATCTAAATGAGGAAGGCATAACTCCACTTCCATGACCAGAATGTACTCCAACCGAAGATACTTTGACAGATAAAGTACCTGCTACAATGCCTCGTAAACTTTCAGTAATCCATAACCGATCATAGTCAATCCCTCCAGTATCAAGTACAATTACTAAATCTGGAATTCCAAGAACTGATTCTAATTCATCTAAATATAATGGTAAATCTGGAGAACCACTTTCTTCACCTGTTTCAATTAAAAAACGGCAAGTTGGATGAGAAACTCCCTGATTCTGTAATGCTAAAATAGATAAAACTCCAGCATAGCCACCATATCCGTCATCAACACTACCTCTACCAAATAACCACCCATCCTCAATAACTGGTTTCCAAGGTCCCTTACCTTTAGACCATCCACTTGCTTCTGGTTGTTTGTCAAGATGTGAGTAAAACAAAACTTCGCCATCTGCATCTCCATCGATTTTTATCAAAAGAAGAGGTGAACGATTTTTTAGCCTATGTACCGAAATACTCAGACCTTTTAATGGCAAACTACGAGTCCATGCAATAAAAGTGTTAATGGCTGCATCCAAATAGCCATTAGCTTCCCATTCAGAATCAAAAGAGGGAGATAGTGCTGGTATCTCAACAAATTCGCAAAGACTTGGTAGGGCTGATTTATCCCACCATTCTTCTACAAATTCGGATATTTTATCTAAATCTATTGAATTAGGCATGATAATTACAATCTTGGCTTACGTAATATAGCTAAGCCTAAAACTAAAACATAAGATTGCAAGTAACAAAATCGAACGCAACTATAAAGACCCTCTGATTTCCTCAACAATAATGGCTCCATGGTATCGTTCACATTTGATTCCATTCGGATTGGCTTTGATTGCCTTTTTGATTATAACTACAGGAGGATGGATACGTATAAGCGAAGCTGGAGAAAGTTGTCCTGATTGGCCTACGTGTTTTGGTACTTGGGGCTTCAATGTAACGCCTGAAGAGCAAGGTGAATGGTGGGAAGAAAACCCAGATGAAGTGGATTCACGCGGTACAGGACATAGATATACTACTGATCAGATTTTTACTGAATGGGCGCATAGAGGGCTGGTTGGGATAATTGGAGTTCTTGTACTTTATAGTCATTATACTGCCTGGTCACTTAAAGAAAAAATTGGAGATAAAACTTACAAAATACATTATGTCGTTTCTATATTTTTGATTTTACAAGCTGTCTTAGGATACATAACTGTAGATTTAGATAATGCGCCATGGACTGTCTCAATACACCTATTCATGGCTTTGATGTTTACAATCTCATTACTAGCAGTGGGTCTTTTGTGGTGGGAAGGTGAAAAAGAATTGCCTGATTATCTTCGGGTAACTGATGCAAGTAAAATCAAAAATATTCTTTGGTATACTTCAACGATACTACTTTTCCAATTATTAATTGGCGCATATCTTTCAACAAGTCATAATAGAGCTGCATGCGGTCTTGGATTTTATGAAGGATGGCCACTTTGTGGTAATTCAATCATACCTAATCTTAGTCAATTAGGAATATTTATTCAATTTGGGCATCGTATATTGGCAGTTATAGTTGGTGGATTATTACTATATGTTGAAAAAGAAGCAAGAAATGAATACGGTAGCTCGAAAACAAGTATAACAAAAATGTTAAAAATAGCAGGTATCTTTTACTTTGTCAATATTTTACTAGGAGGATTGTATATTGTTACTGCTGGTGATGGAGATTTTCTTGAATGGCTATCTTTACTACATTTATTGATTGGAGCGTTAACTTTCTTGATAACTTCTTTTGCATATTTGATTTGTATCATTCCTAGTGAGGTGAAATAATAATAACCGAAACCAAACCCTCTTTAGCCAAAATTTATTGGATTTTAATGAAACCTCGAGTGGTGGTTCTTCTTCAAGCTACAGCTATTTGTGGCGTTTTTATTTATGACTTAAGAGAAGGTTATGATAATGGAAGAACTATTTTGGATAGTCTCTTTACTTCTCTTATTGTTCTATTAGGTGGATCTCTCGCAAGTGGAGGATCAATGGCTATCAATATGTGGTATGAAAGAGATATAGATCCTTTAATGGAAAGAACGGAAAAAAGACCTATTCCTTCAGGATATATCTCTCCAAATCACGCTCTTGCCTTCGGATTTTTAGTTTGTATAAGTGGCATTGGTTTAGTTTCAAAATTAAGTAATAAAGAAGCTGGAATGATTACTGCATTCAGCGCCTTTTTCTATGTATTTATCTATACTATGTTTCTAAAAAGAAGAACACCACACAACATCGTAATTGGTGGGCTTGCAGGTTCAACACCTCCTGCAATTGGGTGGGTTGCTGCATCTAGTGAAACTGATGCCATACTGCCTTGGCTAATGGTTTTGATTATATTTATGTGGACGCCACCTCATTTTTGGTCACTTACACTTTCAAAAAGAAAAGACTATGGAGAAGCTGGAGTTCCAATGCTGCCTGTGGTAAGAGGTGAAGATGTGACTAGAAATCATATTGCAGCATATACAACATCATTAGTTCTAATTACTTTGATGATTGTAATTTATGGTGGTGCTGGAATCATTTTTCTAATTACTGGAATAATTCTATCTGGCTATTTTACTTATTGTGCATTCTCTTTAAGAAAAACTAAATCTGAAAGTGAGGCTTGGAATTTATTTAAATTTTCAAATATTTACCTATATTCTTTATTTATTTGCCTAGTTATTGATTCTATTTATTTAATTAATTTGTAGAGTAATCAGCTTTAATTAACCCATCCTAAATACGCAAATACTTTACTTTATTAAGGAAAAAAAATGTCACTAATCGAAGATTTGATTTTTTTTGATAATCCCTCTCTCTGGAATGACTTTGGAGGCACCAGTAGCGGCTTAGGAGGTATTGTATGGCAAATGTTTATTTGGTCTGTAATTGTGGGATTGCTCGTAATTATTTGGTTAGCTTATATTTTAGTCTATTACAGACATAATGATGGCGATCCTGATCCTAAAGATGCCCTAAAATTAGGCGTATTCCCTAAGGAAAGGGGAAATACAATGATTGAATTAGCATGGACTATTGCACCGTTACTTTTAGTCACTTGGCTTACTATAATCTCGCTGGCACCTCTTAATTATTTGTGGGACGTACCTGATGAAAATGAAACTGATTTAACTATTGAAGTTATTGCGTCACAATGGCAATGGGAATTTGTAATGCCTTCAAATTATATAATGCCTGCTGAATTTACTAAATGTGGTAGTTTTGACAGTAATGGGACTCAGCTGCAAAATGAACATGTTACCTATAATTGTTTGGAAATTCCTCATAATAGTATTGTTCGATTTAATATAAATTCTCTAGATGTATTGCATGCATTTTATATTGTAGAAATTGGAATTAAGCAAGACGTTGTTCCTAATTTGCAAACTTTAGCGTGGCTTGATACTTCAACTGTGACGCCTGGTGAATACAACATATATTGTGCTGAAATGTGCGGTAAAAGCCATTCGGTGATGTTAGCTAAATTATACATTACGGAGGTTGCATGATTACTAACAACCTAAGAAAACTAAGTATTGGATTTCTAGTAGCTATCTTAATTGCGATTTCAGCATTCCCTACTGCAAATAGTTTGCCCACTGGCATAACTGATGAAAATACGACAAATGCAGTGATTGCGAATGGATGTAACTGTCATAATACTAATACTGAAGCGACTGCTAGTGTAATAGTTAATTTAACTCTCCCTGAAAACTTCACAAGTGGAGAAACTTATACGCTAACATTAAACATATCTGGAGGCCCTAATGATTTGATAAATGGAGATAATCGCGGCGGGTTCTTTGTCATGGCAAGCGATGGTGAACTATCACCCATAGCAAATGACACACATGTTCAAAGACCATTCGGATTGACGCATTTAACGCACACTGCTGAAGGAAATGATTACAGAGAATGGAACTTTGAATGGACTGCGCCAGATAAACAAGATATCTCAGTTGAATTTGTAGCTTATGGAAACTCAGTAAATGGTGCCGATGGTTCACAAAATGATTACTGGAATAAGCAAGCTACAACTTTGTATGGAGTTGATGCAGTAGTTGAAGTTGAAGCTCATGAAGATTTATCTGGACCTCAAAAATTAATTTATGCATTTGCGATAATTACTGTTACTCTAGGTGTTGTTGTTATAGGAAACCAAATGGTTACCAAAGATCAAGCATTTGAAGATGTCTTGAAAGGATATTGGAAAGCAATCTATCCTTGGTTAACTACTACTGATCACAAGTATGTTGGAATTATGTATATTTGTACTGGTTTTGGTTGGTTTTTCGTTGGTGGGATTTTAGGCCTTCTAATTCGTTGGCAACTAATGGAACCTCGAATCGATGGTGATTTCTTAACTTATGAAGAATACAATTCAACGTTTACTATGCATGGAACTACTATGATTTTCATGGCTGCCATGCCAATTATATTTGGATTTGCAAATTACTTGATTCCGCTTCAAATTGGTGCTCGAGATTTAGCATTCCCAAGATTAAATGCACTAAGTTACTGGTTGCTACCAACTGGTGGTATTGTCATATACATGGGATACTTTACAGGAGGTGCTGGAGATGTTGGATGGACTGGATATACACCTTACTCTTCTGGTGATAGTGCAACTACTCCTGGTACTGATTTCTGGGTTGCTGGGCAAATCATGTTAGGTGCATCTTCAACTTTAACTGCAATTAATTTCTTGGTAACAATTCTCCGTATGAGGGCTCCTGGTGTGACAATGATGAAGCTGCCGCTTTTTGCATGGTCTATCTTAATAACTGTATTCTTATTATTGCTCTCTATTCCTGTTTTTACTGTCGCTCTTATCTTATTAATGGCTGATCGAACCTTTGGAACTTTATACTTCAATGTAGATGCTGGTGCGGATCCGATATTATGGCAACACTTGTTTTGGTACTTTGGACATCCCGAAGTTTATATTGTGATTTTACCTGCGTTTGGTGTACTTTCTGAAATAATTACAACCTTTTCTCGAAGACCAATTTTTGGTTATACATCAATGGTTTACGCTATGGCTACAATCGGAATTATTTCTTTTATTGTGTATGGACACCATATGTTTACAAGTGGTGCTGATCCTCTTTTTAGATTTATCGTTATGCTGACTACGATGCTTGTGGCTGTGCCGACAGGCATAAAAATTTTCAATTGGTTAGCGACAATGACTGGTGGGTCAATTGTATTGAAAACACCAATGATATTCGCTTTGGGAACTATTATCACATTTACAATAGGTGGGATAACTGGTATTGTTTTAGCTTCAATACCTATGGATATTGCATTGCATGATGGCTATTTTGTAGTTGCTCACTTCCACTATGTATTGGTTGGAGGGACACTTTTCTCATTTATTGGTGGAGTCTATTATTGGTTCCCTAAAATGACTGGGAAAATGATGGATGAAAAATTAGGACTTCTTCATTTTGCTACGACTTTTATCTTCTTTAATGCTGCATTCTATCCAATGCACAATGTTGGTTTAGCTGGAATGCCAAGAAGATATGCAACGTATGATACGTCATTAACGGAACTGAATGAATTCATATCTATTGGAGCCATGCTTTTCGGAATTGTACAGCTAATTTTTGTTTACAATGTACTCTATTCTTACAAGAATGGTGAAGAAGCTGGAAATGACCCTTGGAATGGTTGGTCTTTGGAGTGGACTACTTCATCGCCTCCGCCACATAATAGTTTTACAAAAATACCAACTTTAAAAGTTGCTGAGGAGGAAGGACAATGAGTGATGATCATGGACACCATGGGACTATAGCTCCATTCTTATTTTGTGTAGCTTCAGCCGTGATGTTTATTGGACTTATAATGGCTACAGCTGGAGGTGAAGATAAAACAGGAGACACTGGTTATTGGTTTGTTTTCTTCTTTGGCCTTGCAGGTATGCTTACTGGTTTTATGATGTGGGTACAAGATTATTGGAACCAAACATCAGAAGAAGGTGAAGACATTAAAGTTCATCATGAATTCTGGGGAACTATAACTACTCGTAAATTCGGCATGTGGATTTTCTTGTTAACTGAAGTTATGGTTTTCAGTACTCTTTTGAGTGCTTATCTAAGATACCGTGCTGCAGTTCCTGATTATGATCCAAACCTTGCTGAATGTGTCGGTATTGACCCTTGCTGGGTTCCAGCTGCAGATGTTATTCGAAGTCATTTGATATTTGGAGTCATTAATACTTTTGCACTCTTACTAAGTAGTTTAACTGTTGTTTTAGCTTTGTATGCTGCTAAAAATAATAATCCAAAAGCGACTACAAGATACCTTATGGCAACGCTATTCTTAGGCACTCTTTTCTTAGTTCTAAAACTATGGGAATGGGGTGAAATGAAAGATGGTCATTTTTGGTCTGACCATTGTGAACCGCTAAAACAAGATATTGCACACCATTGTATTGCTCCAAAATATGAACATGGCTTTTGGTTAGATACTAGTTTAGAAGGTAGTACTTTTTACATAACTACTGGAACTCATGGAGCTCACGTTTTTGTAGGATTAATTGCATTAGTTTATTTAATCGCTAAAGCCAATAAAGATGGCTATAATGAAAAATACCATGATACAATCGAATTATTCGGTTTATACTGGCACTACGTGGATTTAGTATGGGTTTTCGTGTTCCCATTCTTTTATTTATATTGAGGTAAAAATGAGTGAAGAAAACAATTCCGGACATGAGCATGACGAACACCATGAACACTCGTTCCCAGCATGGGTTACATTTGGTAATATTGAAAATCCTATCAATGGATTTCTAAAAGTATTTTTATGGTTAGTTTTCTGGACACTTCTTGAAGTAGGTGCAATCCTACAAGAGTTTGCTTTTGTTATTACAATGATAATTTTATTCGGTATTGCCATAATTAAATGCTGGTTTATCTGTTCCTTCTTCATGCATATGACTTGGGATCCTCCTTTAGTCAATAGAACTGCTGCAGTTCCTATCTTCTTTATGGCTGTGTTATTTTTAGCTGTAGGATTAACTTCTCCTGGTGCTGTAGATGATTTGCGTACAATTTGCGGCTTTTGAAATTCTAATTGCTGTACATAAATAAACCAATCATCGTTAAAATAAAATAAGGAACCAATACTGCAGCGCCTTCATAGTCTTTGGATATTCTTTGGCCTAGCATAAGAATACAAAATGATATAGCTGCTAAAATAAGACCCATTATTCCATATGACTCATTATTATAAAATAAAACCATAAGTGCTCCAAATAATGATAATAAGCCTGAAAGGACTTCAAGTATTGTAACTTGAATTAAGCCAAATGCAGAGAAATTAGATAATGGAGTTTTTGCAAATTTCTCAGATATGAAGTCAAGTTCACCTTCCCAATTGAAAATTTTATCAAAGCCAGACTGTGTCATGACTATACCTATAAAAGCTGAAATGAAAGAACAAATTATACTTAAATATGTGAACTCGTATTCAAAAAAAAACAAACTTTCTTCTGTAAAAGATAACAGGGACATACTACCTTATTGAATAAGTGGGTATTTGGGTTTTACTAAAGAAGAAGGGCAATATCATGGTACACAGATGCATAAGTCCATTCATAGCCTCGCCATAATACTCGGAAATTACCTTCTTGATCAATAACATATAATCTAGATGAATGGCTAACGCCATATACTTCAGTATCATCTGCTTCTTCTAAAGAATCATAATTTAAAAAAGTAGAAATATATTCTATCATTGTTTCATTAGATATATGTCCTTTCTTCCAATGAGTAAGATTATCAAGTATCTGTGTCATTGGAATGCTAATATTCACAGGTTCTGTATAATTGGTAACCATTTCTACTAATTGTTCATATGATTGGCTTCCTTGAGCTGTAGCGACAACCTGAGCATTACCCTCTTCTATATCGCCTGCCAATAAAGTCCAACTTGGAAAACCATTATGTCCAAAAACTTGAATTAATGAATACTCATCATCGTAAAGATAAGGCCATGTCGTATTATGTTCTAAAGCAAAATCTTGGAGTTCAGTCAAATTATCTTCATTATCATCCATACTATAGCCACCTATAGACAATAAATTAACATTTGATGAATAATTAGAATAAAATTCTTTCAGTACAGGAATTTGGCTTTGACAATGTGGACAATCTGTGTGGAAAAACTCAATTAGCGTCAAATTTTGTTTATAATAATCTTTAGATTTGTGCTCATTACCTTCTATGTCATTAAGTGTCCATTTAGAACCGAAATTTTGTGATATTATAGCATCTATTCCGAGCATGGTGTCTTCAATACTAATAATACCGTTTGATAACTTCCAAAAATCTAAGGCTGTCATTATTTGAGATTCGACACTTCCATCTTCGAAAACTAAATTCGTAAATTCGTACTCTGGATCAGGAATACAAAAATCTAATCCAAATTCAGTATTATTTGAATCTTGCATATATCCTGGATTACAATGACAGCCATTGTATCCTTCCATATAGTGGCCATGCCCTGAACAGGCGTCAGGTTCTTCTTCAACGACTAAAACTTTGTAATCAGTCCACATCGATTCCATATGATTTTCCGGAAAAGTAGCATTTATGGTAAGAAATTGCCAATTAGCATTAGAATTAGATGCAAAGGTTGCTAATCTTTCAGGAGTATCTCTCTTAGGATCTACAGTGACTGATAAGAAAACAACCGATTCTTCATAATCATCACCAAGCTCTTCAGCTAACTTTTTCATTTGATAAGTAATAGCTGGACAGACATCAGGACAATTAGTGTAAACGAATGTAATTACTATTATTTTTCCTTCAAATTGGGATAAATTGACAGCTGTATTATTTTGATCAACTAAAATAAAATTAGGTGCTGGACTTTCTGGACAGTCTGAAGCTTCATCCGAGCAATCATCACCCCAAAAATCATTTGGATCTGGACCTGTAAAATTATCAAGACAGCCTGTCAAAACAAATAAAACAGCGATTATAATTGTTAATGTACTTTTATTCTTCATCTTTTATTTATTCTCACTTATTTATATTTTTCAATCTGTTCAGAAAGCTCATCTGACGATAACTGGCCACTATGGGAATATACAATTTCACCACTCTTAATCAAAACAGTAGAAGGAAACGATTTGAAGCCATAGTCTCTCATTAATTCACCATCAGAATCATATAAATGAGGCCAATAAAGACTGTATTCAAATTTAAAATTCTTAATACTATTTTTCGTGTCTTGTTGACTTAGTTTATATCCTCCAATAGAAAACATATTTATTGTATTATTTTTACCGTATTCTTCATAAATTTCTTTCAGAGGTCCTGTTTGTTCTTGGCAATGTGGGCAATCAGTATGAAAAAATTCAACAAGAGTCAATTTCTCATTGTCATAATAGTCTTCAGACGAATAGACAACGCCTGTTTCAGCCTCTTCTAATTCCCACCCGTCTGCACTTGGATCGCCTAACTCATAAAAAAATCCAAAATAAACTACAGTGACTAAAAGTATTGCAACGACAACGGGCACTCCTATTTTCCATAAATTATCATTGAAGGCCTCACGACGAGCTGCCATCTGCTCATTACCTGCTTGAGATGCTTTTCTCTCTAATTTACGTCTTCTTTTTGATGCCACCTATTTCTCTCCAAAGTACTCTTTCAGGTCTGTGCCATATTCCCTAAGGGAAAAAAAGGTTGCTGCCAAAGTTAGTCCAAAAGCTATCAGGCAAAAAGGACACCACTGGTGTATGATAAAAGCCTCAACGTACGTCAAATAAATGCCAAAAACTGTACCTATTAATCCAGTTACTGGTAATAATAATATATTGTAATAAGTTCGATCTAAATCCATATTGAGGTAACGATCTAAAGCCAAAGTAATAAATGTAAGAAAGCCAAGAACTCCAAACCAAGCTACAGGAAATCCTAATAATTTAGATTGAGAGCTAGCTAAAACAATCCCACAATCTAATCCTGGAAGATTTTGCGTAGGGCATCCACCTCCGCCTGCAACAAGATGATGTAAGTAGCTCAGATAAATTGAATCAATCATTCCTATAAACGATATAAACATAATTATTTTTAGAGTTCTATCTTCCTGTTCTACGCCCATATCCAATAATGTTTTACTTTAGTATTTAATAGTTAGCAAACAAACATCTAATTGAATACGATTAGCATAATTGCTTTATTGCAGGCCTTAATTGACACACTGTGATACTCTATGCATGGGCCAAATGAAGGTGTAAGTGAAGAAACAAATGAAGCAAACTCTGCTGTATCAATTGTTGGTGGAAATGTTTTCGTAAAACTTGATCCCGACCATCCTGGTTTCAAGGATGAAGGATATCGTTCAAGAAGGAATGAAATTGCAAAAATTGCAATGGAATGGAATAATATGAGTATGGAAGAACGACGAAATACTAAAATCCCTCATGCACCATATTCTGAAGATGAAGATGCTGTATGGGCAGCCATTATGGAAAGAATTACGCCAGTCCATCTGAAACATGCATGTAAACCATATTTGGATAATGCAAGAAAACTAGGATTACCTAATGATCGCATACCTCAATTACAGGAAGTTAGTGAAACATTAGAGCAGATGACTGGTTTCAGACAAGAACCAGTGGGTGGATTAGTACATCCAAAAACATTTCATACGGCACTAGCAAACAAAGTATTCCTTTCAACACAATATATTCGGCATTCTTCCAGACCATTCTACACTCCAGAACCAGATGTTGTACATGAACTAGTAGGTCACACTGCAATGCTAGGCGTACCAGAATGGGCTGAATTAAATGTGTTATTTGGAAAAGCTGATATGCGTACAGAAAGTGAAGCTTCGGTAGCTCGATTAGGATCTGTTTATTGGTATATAATGGAATTTGGAGCATGTCGTGAAAATGGCATCGTCAAGTCAGTAGGTCCTGGATTGTTGTCATCATTTGGAGAAATGGAACATGCTTGTTCTGAAGGTGAAGGTTGTGGAGATGATGAGGCTTGTGTATGTAATCCTAAAATTAAATATCTTGAGCCTAACTTTGAAGAAATGGAAACTAGGCCTTATGATGTTACCAAATATCAACCTGTTTTGTACGTTTGGGACTCTTTTGAAGAGATGTATGAAAAAACAAAAGAATTTGTTTTAAACTGGGGAACTGATGATGACCCACGTAAGGATTTGCACAAATAATACTATAATCGTATAAAGAAGCCAAAAATAGGCTCGTTGTGAGAATACTAATTGGTCTGCTGGTAATGATGCTTTTCACGCCTATAACGAAGGCTGAAGCGAGCCCGATGGAAGACTCATTCACAGGAAATCCAATTGTAGTTATCAATCTAACATACGATGCCGGAACGGGGGGCGGCAATGACTTTGATGGAGAAATTGTACTCGAATTATTTTTGAATTGGGCGCCTAATACTGTTGAGAATTTTGTAGATCTTGCTGAACAAGGTTTCTATGATGGTATTTTCTTTCATAGAATTATTAATGATTTTGTAATACAAAGTGGAGATCCAACATGTACTGAAGTCATAGCATATCCTGGAACAAACCCAACATGTGGAGATGGGGGCTCAGATAATACAATCCCATTAGAAATAAATGAAAATTTAACTCATATTAATGGCGCAATTGGGATGGCGAGAGGAACGGATCCGGATTCTGCATCAAGCCAATTTTATATCTGTGATACTTCTCAACATGGATTAGACAATGGAAATAGAACTCTAGAAGACGATCCCGGATATGCTGTATTTGGAGTTGTCAGAGAAGGTATGGAATTAGTGCAAGCTGCAGCTGGAGTCCCTACTACAAATGATGCCGATGGTGACGGGGGTATCCCGCGAATTCAGGGAGGACCTGACCGCCCATTATACGAAGTTCACATAAATTCAATTATTCTAAGAGAATATCTGAGCCCTCCGTCAACTGAAACAGAAGATGAAAAAATACCTGGTTTCAATTTTAGCTTTACTCTTTTATCACTAGTTATAATGACTAGCTTATATCGTAAAAAATAAACATGGATTCAGTCATATTTCAGGCAAATGTAATTGGTATGTTAATGTATATCATACCTGCAATGTTATTCTTTTTTTACATAATAAAAGGTCTGGAAGATAGGCTTGTGGAACGTAAACTCTACTTGGCATGTGGAATAGGAGTGATTTTAGGCAGTATTGCGGAAATAATCATGTTCTTAAGTGGAACTGATTTGTATACTGATGTCGCTTATGCTTCGATGATTTTAGTTACTCCATTCATCGTAATGATGTTCATGTTTATAGGTGTAAATCTAAAGACCTTCAAAAATGAACCTGCAGCCCCTCATTATTCAGCAGGATATGGACTATTCTTTGGAGGTGCCATTGAATTCTGGAAATTATTGATAACCGAAGATAGATATGCTGATATGAGTGTTGGAGATGTTATGCTTATAACTTTATTTGGTCTTGCCACAGTTATATTTCTTGGTGGAGCTGGAATGTGGATTGCTTATGGAATAAAAAATGATAATGGAATTCGTATTACAGGTAGGCTTGCATTTCTCTATCTTTTTCTACAATATTTGTATGCAAGTGCACTTGAGCATGTACTTTATGGATTACATGATTTTGTACTAATAATTTCTTGTCTCATAGCCTTCTTTGTTGTATCTGGAGCTTTATTTCATCAAGGTTATTTGAAATTACCAAAAATAGTGAAAATGATTGATTAAGAATCCGAAAAAAAATATTTTCCACAGTTAAACTCTATAAGAAGCCCGTAAATAATCATATATGGAACAACGAATATTTGCAGGAATCACTGTAGCGATACTGCTTTTTTCATCTGTCTTACTTTATCTTACTGATGATAATGACAACGATATAGATGATCTAATTTCTGGAAATGGACTTGTTCCTGTATGGGAAAGAGTAAATCAACCATTCAATACAACTGAAGCTTACAGTTATACTCTTGAAAAAGGTGAATACGAAATAACAGGTCCCGAAAGTATTTTCATTGAAGTTGATTTGCCTTCAAGTGAATTTGGATGTACTATTGCTGATGATTGTAAAGTACACTTAGGGTTGTGGCTACCAAATGTTCCTAATGGAACTAAAGTACCAGTTATTGCCGATGTTGGGCCATATTATGATGATGGAGATGTGGATGCATTGACTCCTGCAAACCGTCTTGGGAAATTCTTGATAGAAAATATGGTCCCACATGGTTATGCTGTTGCTCAAGTGTCTGTTTTTGGAACTGGCATGTCAAACCACTGTATGGATTTTATGGGTTTGAGTGAACAAATCGGAATCGATGCGGCCGTTACTTGGTTAGGAACACAAGAGTGGAGTAATGGTAATGTTGGAATAATAGGGAAATCATATGATGGAAGTACTCCCTGGCAAGCTGCAATGTTTGGAAATCCTCATTTGAAAACGATTATCCCTATTTCTGGGCTTATTGGAGTTCACGACTTAATGTGGAGAAATGGATCTATGGAAGCCAGAGGAATAGGAATGCACAATGGAGTTTATGGTTCATTTGGATGGGATGGAGATAGTGAAGACTGGCAAACTATGTGTCGAGGGTATGCTGAAGGATATGCGAATGGACCTGCTGCATACTTAGCTGGAGATGAAGTAAATTATGTAGGCAACTCTTACTGGGCTGACCGACATTTTTTAGAAAGAGCAATGCAGAATTATAATGGTTCAATATATTTTATTCATGGAATGCAAGATTGGAATGTTGATCCTCATATGGCATTCCCAGCTTACAAGCAATTACAAGCTGCAGGATTTGATATCAAAGGATTATTTGGTCAATGGGGGCATCACTATCCTGACAGGCCTGGAGACCAAAACGGAATGTCGGCAGGTAGAGGGGCTGAAGCCTATCCTCATTCAGTTAGATATGACTGGGCTCAAGATTTGCTAGAATGGTTTAATTATTATCTATATGAAGAAAATCTAAAACCTGCATTACACGTAGAAATGCAGGATAATATGGGCGGATGGAGAGTCGAAGAAACTTGGCCTGTAGATGATAGAGAATTCTTACAATTAGGAATTGATGAAGGGCTTACTGTGAGTTCAGGTACAGGATTGATAGGCCCAACAGGGACATTGACTCTAGAAACTGAAGTATTCGAAAATGAAACGCGAATTTCAGGAATGCCTACTTTTCATGTAGAGGTTACTATCCCACTTGGCCAAACTTCAGGCCATCTTTACGTTGAACTATCTATTGCTGGAGGAATACATCTTGGACATGGAGTAATGGATCTTAGATACTATGAAGGCGGGAGAGAATGTGGACAACCATGTACTGTTACTGGAACGGTAAATGCTAAAATGCAATTATTTGCTATGGATGTAGTAGTACCTGCAGGAAGTGCATTAGAACTAGAAATAAGTCAAACTAATGAGGACTATGTGCCTTCTCCAGTAAGTAGCGGATATGTTACAATTGGAACTAACCAAAATAGTGTTTTAACTCTTCCAATTATTGAAAGAAGTCCGGAAGATTTGTTCACACCACCTATTTGGCATACTGAAGAATAAAATTAACTTTTGTCTTGTCTCGACTTAATTTCTTCAATTAATTTTCGAGTTTCAGCTTCCTCAGCCTCAAGTTTTGCCTTCTTTTCTTCTGCAATCTTTGCAGCTTCCTCGGCCTCGAGTTTTGCCTTCTTTTCTTCCACTATCTTTGCAGCTTCTTCAGCCTCTAATCTAGTCTTTTCCTCTTCAGCTTTCTTTTCAATTTCTTCAGCTTCTAATTGTGCTTTGGCTTCTTCAATCTTTCTTGCAGCTTCTTTAGCTTTTTTTGCTTCTTTTTCAGCTTTTTTTGCTTCTTTTTCAGCCTCTTTAGCTTCTAACTTTGCTTGTTTATCAGCCTCTTTCTTAACTTTAGCTTCTTCGGCCTTTCGTGCAACCTCTTCAGCTTCCAACTTTGCTTTTTCTTCTTTTGCTTTCTTAGCTGCAACTTCAGCCTTCTTGGCTTCTTGCTCGGCTTTCTTGGATTTTTCCTCTTCTGCTTTCTTTGCTGCAGCTTTAGCTTCCTTAACTGCTTCTTTAGCCTGTTTTTCAGCTTCTTCAACTTCTAATTTAGCCTTTTCGTCTTCAGCTTGCTTAGCAGATTTTTCAGCCTCTATCAATGCTTCTTCAGCATTTCTTGCTTTCTCTTCAGCCTCTTGCCTTTCTTTTTTTTCAATATCTAAATCTTCTGTAGATTTAGATATATTTTTTGTATCTAATTTAGAATTATCATAAAAATGTACATCTCTTTGTGGATATGCAATTACAATTTTCTTCTCACCTAGTTTGGAGAAAACTTCATGATGTAAATCGGAATTAATCTGTCTTATCTTAATAACATTCTTAATCCAAACAACTAAAGCAAAATTCAAACTTGAATCTCCAAAATCTTGGAAGCGAACCAGAGGTAACCTAGTAGGATCGTCTTGTTCAACATCCTTATTTTCTTTTGCGACATTGATTAAAGTTCTTTCAACCTCACGGGCATCTGAATCATATGAAACTCCAACTAATATTCGAAGGCGATAATATCTATCTGGTTTTGTAAGATTTACAATATCTTGATTTGCTAAAGAATTGTTAGGTATGATTATTATTACATGATTAATTATATCATAAATTTTAGTAGAACGTAAACCAACCTCTCTGATGATACAATAGGTCTCATCAAATTTAATCATATCTCCTGTCTTAAAACCTTGATCTAAAAGAAGAAGAATACCCGAAAAGAAGTTACTTAGCGTATCTTGAGCTGCTAAAGCAATCACGAGACCAACGACTCCCACTCCTGCAATTAAAACTCCAAAATCAACTTGGAAGGTTGAAAGAAAATTAGTTACACCGAATGTAATGATTAGCAAAGAGCCGATTATGTCTAAAATTGGACCATATTGAGTGTCTGATTTACCTACATGCAACCATTCTGAAATTACTGGTACAAAGAAATTCGTATACGACTTTAGTAAAAATACTGTCAAAAATAGTATAAAAATTGAATTAACTATTGTAATTAATATAGATACAAAAGACTCAAGATTCGGGTTCGTATTCTCAATTTCGGTAAGAAATAAAGAAAACCCTCGTGTTGTTATCAGCCAGAAAACTACAGTAGTAGGATCCCACTCCCAAGAACTTAAGCCTCTAAAATGAAGAGTTAGAGGTATAATAAATAAAAATACTAAAACGGCAACATAAAGAATTAATAATAATATCCAAAGTGAAAGCTCTGTAAATATTATTAAATTATTACCATCTGTATTCTGTAGTGCGTAGTAAGGAGCACCATCGAGAACTGTGTCTATGTAATATTCTTCAATAATAGACCTTGAAAAAAACATAAAGAATACCATTCCAAAGAAACCTAAAAACTTAGCATATGGGAAATCTTTTGCAAGGGCAAAACCAAAATTCATTGTCCTTTCTGAAGGTAACACAAATATTGCATTTAAAAATAGCTTATAAGTAGTTAAGGTGCCAAATTCTAAATAGCATCATAGACTTACAAATATATGTCTGAGCTATTAAGCGACAATGATTGTGAAAAAGCATTAAGAGGGCTTGATGGATGGACTTATAATGACGTTTACAAAAATATTGAAAAGAAATTTATCTTCAATAACTTTGAGTCTGCTGTGACTTTTGTTCAACACGTTGCAAGCATATCTGTAGAAATTAGCCATTTCCCAAATATTAATATTGGAAAGAACGGAACTGCTAAAATAACTTCAACTACTGATGAAGTAAATGGTGTGACTGAAAAAGATATTGCTCTAGCGGAAAGTGTTGAAATATTAGTTTCTGGATAAAAAAATGCCTAGGATATAGTTAATTCTTTGACTATATACTCTTCTGAATTTTTATCTATATATTCTATTAAATCTGATACATGTGGAGATTCAAGCAAAATCTGATTTGAGTCATGGTCAACTATACGAAATGGCATTCCATACACATTACAACAATTTATATATAATTTTCGAAAATGGAACAATGCTTTAGGGGGGCTTCCTATTGGTATTGTGTGAAGCAGTACTTGGACTTAGTGAATGATGTTTTAACCCGAGGAACTCGGAAAGAAAATCGAACTGGTATCGACACAATATCTGCTTTTAATGTAAACTATTCAATTGATCTTAACGAAGGTTTTCCACTTCTAACAACTAAAGAAATATCCTGGAAAAATATAGTAATTGAAAACTTATGGTTTTTATCTGGAGATTTGCATATCGGACTATTAAAAAAGCACGGTTGTAAATTTTGGGATCATTGGGCTGATGATGACGGATATGTACCTAGTGCCTACGGTAATTTTTGGAGAAAATTTCCAGTACATGGAAATAATGAATTCAATGATCAAGTGTATTATGTATTAGATACATTAAAGAAAAATCCTAATAGCCGTAGAATGGTAATATCAGCATGGGCTCCTGGAAATGCACAAACTAGTAAACTTCCGCCCTGCCATCTTCTATTCATTTTTAATGTCCAATATGACAACAATAATGAACCTCGTTTATGCGTACATCTTACTCAACGTAGTTGTGATGTTGCCTTAGGCGTACCTTACAATATTGCTGGTTATTCATTCCTTTTACATCTATTTGCGCATTTATCGAATATGAAAGTAGGGACTTTTGGCCATTCCTTAGTTGATGCGCATATTTACACAAAAAAAGCAGATGGATCTATGGATGAATATGATCACATTCCTGGTCTTAAAGAACAATTATCAAGAACTGTTGGTAAATTACCTGAATTAGAAATCGATCCAAAAATCAAAACTTTACATGATGTGATGGATTTAATTGATGCAGATACAGATACCATTCTTTCCAAATTTAAATTGAAAAATTATGATCCTAAACCCTTTATTCCATTTAAGGTTGCTGTATGAAAGGGATTTTGGTCGCTGTTTCTCCAGAAGGTGTAATTGGAAAAGACAACACTATTCCGTGGCATTACTCTGCAGATTTAAAACGTTTCAAAAGATTGACAATGGGAAATACGATTATTATGGGACGCAAAACTTGGGAATCTTTGCCAATAAAGCCACTACCTGACCGTAGAAATATCGTAATAACTAGAAGTGTTATTGAAGATGTAGAATGTTTCAGGAATATCGATGAGGCACTTGATACCTGCAGAGGCGATATTTGGTTTATTGGGGGTGCTGGAATTTATGAAGAAGCCATGGATAAGGCTGATATCATAGATATGACTTTAGTACCTGATAATATTACTGGTAAAGATTGTATATATTTCCCTAAAATTGGGCATAATTGGAAAGAAAGTGAAGTTACTACTCTAGAAGAAGATAACCAATTAAAGCACAAAAAATACTCTCGAAGAGAGTAAACACATCTTTTATAATCAGGAAGGTTAGCCGTATTAGGAACGACCATGACACGTAAACTGACTGCTCTTTTGTTAGCCATGTTAATGTTACCTTTCTCAGCGATGGATGTTTTAGCTGATGAAGGAGACCCTGATTTATCTATAAACGAAATAACATTTAGCGACGATTCACCGACAGGTGGCGACACAATAATTATTACTGCAGAAATTGCAAATGATGGAGGATCAAGTGGATTGGTGAGTGTAACAACTAATGTTAGTTTTTACTGGGATGGAAACTATATTGGTAAAGATAGCATAACTGTCCCTGGCAGTAATACTGCAGATGCAGAAATAGAATGGAAATCTGTTGGAGGTTCGCACACAATAACTGTAATTGTTGATGAAGAAGAACAAATAAGAGAATCTAATGAAGATAATAATGAAGAGACTCAAGATATAACTGTAGAATACCCATTAATTCTTTTCTTAGATGACGACAATAGTAGTAATAATGGAGGAACAAGAACTGAAACTGATGGATATTATTCTGCTGCTCTAGATAATATGTCTAGTGGAATGGGATATGATATTATTAGAGTGGATAGTGGTCAAAATGCTCCAGATTATGACACATTAAGTCAATACAGCTTAATAATTTGGGCATGTGGTGCTGATTATCAAAGCGGTGATACTGATGTTACATTTACTGATGAAGACAAAACAAATGTAGCCAACTTTCTAGAAGATGGGGGGGCATTATGGGCTATTGGCCACGATATTCTTTATGACTTTGATTCTGCTGATGGTGAAAGAGGAGAAGGTGATTTCGAATATGATTATCTTGGTGTTGCATATGCAGATCACGATAGAACTACGCCAGCTACTCTATATGGGGTAGATGACGATCCTATCTCAGATGGTGCTGAATATAGCGCTGATGCTATTTCTACTGATTTTGGAGATGATATAAATCCTCGAGATGGTTTCGAAAAAGTATTTAATTCGGGTTATGCTGATGGTTACAATATTTCTACTATAAGAACTGAAGAAGATTTCAAACTAGTTTTCATGGCTATTGATTTTAGTTCAATTACTGAAAGCTCAGATAGAGATGAATTAATGGAAAATATAGTAGAATATCTCGTAGAGCAATTGGAAAATGATGTTGCTATGGGTAGATTTAATACACCTCAAGATGGACATACTGTAGAGCCTGATGTAACAAATCTAATTAATGTGACTGTTAGAAATAGAGGAACTGAAGATCAAAGTAATGTTGAAGTTGATCTCGACATTAGATGTTTAAACAATACTTACAGATTTACAGATACTGAAACTATTTCTATTAATACTGGAGAAAGTGCATTCGTTGAATTTGAATGGGATACTCCGGATGATGAAGATTATGAATATGAAATAAAAACAACAGCAACAATAGCTAATGACGAAAAAGAAGATAATAACGTTAAACAAATTTCAGTTAACACGTATGTATTGTATGATGTTGGACTGTCGGAAGGTCATGTTAATCCTATGATTGCTGAAAAAGACACTGAAAGAAATATGAGTGTTCTTGTAACAAATACAGGTGATGTTTCTATGAACTCAGATGTTACTGGTAAAGTGTATGATGGAGCTGGAGGAGTAGTATACAATGGTGGCTCTCAGAATACTGGAGACTTGAGTCCTGGAGATTCAATATCATTAGACTGGCAATGGGAAACTGATGAATACGGAACATTCTGGTTTGAGGCTGAATTAAGTGATGAAGATGATGAAATTCCTGAAAATGAT